>ENA-OZHI01000148-OZHI01000148.1-human-gut-metagenome-genome-assembly--contig:-NODE-148-length-17583-cov-5.694888_pt1 | contig 17583 bp, 9 predicted proteins | sample MGYA00244041_ERZ653676 | MGnify/ENA primary metagenome ERZ653676 (study PRJEB26926, sample SAMN06165238) | human gut metagenome | biome: ENVO:00009003; feature: ENVO:2100002; material: ENVO:00002003... | reverse complement strand
GCTTCGTCGGCAGCGTCAGATGTGTATAAGAGACAAATCCGAATCCGAATTTGATTTCACGATTTTTTCATCATTCATTTTCAACAGCCGCCTCACTTTCCGACTTTATTTGCGGAGCATTTTCCGCGGATTTTTCATTGCCCGAATTGCCTTTTTCATCGGGCTGCGGAATCTGCGTTTCCGAATCGCCTGTGCCCTTTCGCGTTTTCCCGCTGCCGCGTTTCGGCTTATCCGCGGGGGACTTTTTCTTTTTTTTATCTTTTTTCGGAGTTTTCTTTTTTCGCTTAAAAAGATCTTTAAGACTGCGCTTTTTCTTTTTGCCCTTGCTCAAAGATTGCTCGATATCTTCCTTTTTAACATCGATTTGCTCTTTCGGTATTTCAACATATTCCGATTTTTTGGGCACGGGTAAAAGCGCCGCTTTATACCATTTAAGGAAATCCGTGATAATTTCAAAGAAGCGCTTCAGATTTCTTTCCACCGAGGAAATAAGACCCAAATCCAAAATGCTGTCCTCAAGTATGTAAATACAATTATCACTGCCGTCTTCGCATTCGGCGGTGTAAGCGATTCCGGGGATTAAATTCATATCCTCTGAAATTTTTGTTACCGCGCAAACATAATTGCAATTATCGGGATAAGTTGTTTTGAAAACTTCATTAAGCAAAATACAAACCGTGGTTCTTATTTTTTCGCTTGTTTGCGGCAAAGTTATTTTCAAAACATTTTTTGAATTATAACTTCTGCCCGGAATATTACTGATTTGGCGCCTGAACGAATGATTTAAATCGCCGTAATCGCTCATCAATATATAGCCTTCGGTTTGCACGTCAAACGATGCGAATCCGCGCTCGATAACAATATTCCCCATTGTTTTTCTTGAGCCGATTTTCTTATCGCATTCAAACGACGATATATTATAGTGCCTAAGCTGCCTGTAATACTCACGCGAATGAATACTGTCTGCGGCACGCTTAACAACAACGCCTCTGTCGGCGCTGATGAACAGCACTTCATAATATCTGCCGCCTATAACGATAAATTGGCCCGGCAAATGCGCCTGGTAAACATGATCAAGCAATTTTGCATCAAGATAATGCTTTTCCGATTCCTCATCCTCAATCACATAGTAAGCGCATTTTAAAGTGCCGATAGCGGCATTTATGAAATCGCTGTTTGAGATTGTGAACAAAGTATTGCGTTCATCAACAAGTGTGGTTTCGGTAACCACAAATTGCGCGCACTCATCTTTAAAATACTTAAACACCAAATCGTAAATCGTGCTTTTAAGCTCGTATTTGGTGCATTTATCCGTGATATCAAGTCCCTCAATATATTGCAATTCCTTAAGGATTTCTTCTTTTGAAACAAATCCCGAGGAAAGCTTCATTAAAAGCTCAATAACAATATTGCGTTCGGTTCTTGAATAATCGGGGCAAAAAGCAGGTATTGCTTTGGGGTCCGCCTCAAATATAGCGGAATTATATTCCATATAATCCCTAAGCATATAATTTTGTGCAACAACATTCACGAATGTTTCCTGACGCCCGCGGGTGGAAAACTGCCTTGACATTTCAAAAACATTGCACGCTTCATCCTCAACAACAAGATATTTATAATCCGCTTTTTCGGCAGACCATATATTGCTGTTAAAATGCATTCTTTTTTCAATTTCCTCTTGCTTCGGATTAAGCGAGGCATATTCGCACAACGCCTGATAATATTGCCCGGAAATCCATTTCATATCCGTTACGGGAAATTTTGAATAGGAATACCATTCAGCAAGCTTAACCTGATTGCGGATACCTGCAATCATCAGTTCCGTTCCCACGCCCAAATATCTTGCAACATTCGGGAATATGCGGTGATTGAGCTGTTCGCCGTCTGCCTTCCAAAGCATATAGGAAATGCGATTTTTTTCTCTGGTTGTTGCCGAAACTTCCTTTATACTTTGGCGCACAATGTGCGACATTGTATCTACAAGCCCGTCGCTGTTTTTATCGATAATATAAAAGGTTGCACTTTTTCTTATTTCGGAAATATAAAGTGATATTGAAAGCTGCGAGGTACCTACAAATAATGAAGGCTCAATCATAACAACTTCCGAAACATCGTTTAAAAATTCCGAATTAACCGAAACGATATCGCGACTGAAAATATCAGCCGGAGTAACTATGCCCACTTCACCGCCGAAAGCAGCATCGGAATTAAGCCTGCCTATTTCCCACATATCGGGGATGGAGGTTACGCCTAAAAACGATTCGGAAATCCACTCCGCCACATCCTCCTCAATGCCGTTTTGCCCAAGAATAAACAAAATTTTGTTTTCCTTGGTTGTGGCTCTGTTGAGCGGCAGGAATATATAATCGGAAAAATCCTTGTAAAACGGATTTGCAAAGAGCATGCTTTCGCCGTTCATAAGGCGATAGGTTGCCTCCACATATCCTTCGTCAAGCTGCACACCTTCCTTATTTTTTTGCTTAAAATAAAGATTTGCGATGCGCGCCTCCTGAATATCTATATTCTCGTATTTTTTAACTATTTCGCTGTTATTGTGCGCCAGGCGAAATTTGGGTATTTTAGTATCCTGAGCAATAATTCTGTCGCCGAACAGCATGGTTAAATACTTTCTGAGCCGGTAATAATTAACCACCTTATAGCTTGAGCCGCCGTCGCCGCCTATGTCATCGGCAAATTCCATTTCGGCCTTACCGCCGAGGAAGAAAACGATTTCGCCCAAAATAATAACTATTGCAAAGGGGTAAAACACGGCATTAAATCCGTGCCATTCGGGGCGGATTCTGCATGCGTTTATTAACACGAGCACTATAACCACGGCAACCGAATAATAAACATTCATCATTGCCCTGAGCGAAAAGCACTTAGGCTTGAGCACATATGCGCGGCGCGCATCGCTCCATTCATAGCAAATGCCCGAAGTGGCATTAAACAGATTTTCATTTTTCCAAACAGATTTAAACACAGGCAGCAATGCCCTTTTTATAATCATAAATGCCGCCAACGCAAGAAAGTTTATTATAAAAATCATATAAATTTCCCAATTGACGGTGTTTATGAAATCTGCAATTCTGCGAAAAGCCGTTGCAAACTGCGGTTTTTGCTCTGCAAGTATCATAAATTTGGCAGCCCAATATTTAAGCTTGCTTAAAATTTGATCGGACAGCTTGTCGGAATAGCTTATCGCCGCTATTGTATACAGTAATCCGAGAAACATTGAAGCAAATTGATAGCCTCTTTCCTCCCGCTTCAAATTGGAGGATTTATACACAACGCAAAGCAGCGCAAACGGCACGGAGGAAAGAATTACAGGCAATATATTTTTAATTCCCACTATTCATCCTCCTCCAATGTTATATTTACGGATTTAATAAATTCATACGGCGCCGAAAGACTGCTCGGTGCATCATTCAGCATAATTTTATATTCGCCGGATTTAATAACAAACGAATAAAGCGGATTTTTTTGGGGATATTCGTCAATCTCAAAATACTTGTTTGCTTTTTTTTCGCTGTATTTAACTTCAAAATCAAAAATACTTCCCCAATTGCGGCACATTTGCTCTATCTTATCGGAATATTCACGATTTTTGCGCAGCATTATTTCCTCCTCAAGCATGAAAACATTATTATTGCAGCGCAAATAATTGTTAAACGAATTCATTTTCATAAATGATGAAAATTTTGAAAGAAACAATGTGTATTCAGGTGCCAATGCTTTTGTTTCTCTTACAAGCTCTTTTATAAGCTTTTTAAAATGCTTAAAATTTTGCGAAAGCGGTATTCTTAAAATCAAAAGCGTTATAAACCCTGCAAGCGCCATAATAAACAGCGAAACAAAGGTTATCATAAACGAATCTGCAACCGTTTGATTGTTTTTTGTAATAAATGCATTGACTATGTAGGGAATAAATCCGGCAAGAACGGCTAAGAACGCCGCAAGCGAGCCGAGAACAACAACGATCACCGGCGAACGCTTTTTCATTGTTTTTTTCGGTTTCTTTATCGCTGCTTTTACGCGCCTCGAAATTGCGCTTTTCATAAGAAGTGTCCACGGCGGCAGAACCGAAAATATTAACTTCAAGCTTATCGATTTCCTCGTTTAAATCCTCGGTCTGATCTTCATCAAGGTGAATTTTTTCCTCCGTGTCCGCCACGAAAACACCGTTTTCCTTTGTGGCTCTGACAGCGCGCTTGAGCGCCCTTTTCGGGGCCTTTAAGAAGCTGAAAATCCTTGATTCGATAATTTCCCTTTGAAATTTATATTCGGGTTCGTCGGCACACGGGCAATTCTTTGCAAGTCCGAATTTTTTTGTGTTCAGATAAAGGCCGTCGTCGTTTACATCGAATTTAACATTTATATTTGAATTCAAATTCGGCACATCATAGTGCTTTTGCCTTATTTGATCGCGCCTTTTTTCAATTTCTTCTATTCTGAGCGTTGTTGATTTTTTCACATAATGAACGCGTGAATAGATGGTTGAAATTTGATTTTTAAGCACACGCTTATCTATATCGCAATCGATGTTATAAAGCGTGTCCGGCGAAAGAAAAATCGCATCGGGATCATTATACACAAAGGTTAAAAGCGACATCCACAGGCGGAAGTAATCCTCCCTTGTGTTTGTGTTTGAAACGGAGCTTAAATTAAAGCGCAAAAAGCGGCAGTTAACGGGATATCTGGCCTTTATGCCGAAATTATGCAGGGTGCTTTCCGCATCCGCGCAGGCTTTTGAAAATTCATCAATATCAACATCGTTTTTTCGCACAACGGACCATAAAAATATTTTTTGCGGGCGTGCAAATTCCGTCATTCTGTATTCCGCCAATTTTTCATTTCTCAACTCGCGGTTAACATCCACATTCCATTTTAAATTTCCGAATTTATTATCCGGGATTTCATAGCTGGCATGGGAATTTGCGGGCACGATACCAAGCATTTTTGCAATTTCGTTTAACTGGGCATCAGGTAAATTTTCGCGATCGTTTATATAATCGCCTCCGAAAGGATTGCCGGGCTTACCGTTTCTGTTGTCCGAAACGATAATTATATTCCATTCGCGCAATTCGTTTTCACTGATGAAATGGCGATCAAACAAAGCGGGAATTGCTTGGAAAAGATTTTTTCCTTCTCTGTTCCAGCTGCAAACCTTAAATTTGCCCCTCTTTTCCACGTTGGAAAAGAGGGATTCAAATTCATCCAGCTCACATATTATATTTTTATCTATTGCCAATACTGTAAGCACATTCTCACCTCTTTGTTAAAAACAAAGCGTTAAATTTTCGTTTCCGATAATTTGCGTCTGCTTTCCATAATTTCATCAACTTTATCGGCATACTGATCTATGCTTGAATTTTTGCCGTCAACCGCCTCAAGGATTCCGGCAACCTCATCATAAATACGAAGCGTGATGGAATCGTTATACATTCTTTTGAGCCTTGAGTGTTTTCTGATTGCATTTGAAGTATTGCTGCCGATTTTAACAAGCGCATCTATGTTTCTGTTGAATTCATCATAGATTTCAAGCAGATAATCGCACTTGGTGTCGTCACGCGCTTTTTCCGATTCAAATGTGTTAACCTGATCATCAATCATTTCAAAGATTGCGCTAACAAGCGCCTGACCCCAAGCCTCTATATAATTTGCGCCCGCCGAAGCCTTATACAAAATCGGTATGAAGAATATGTTCATAATCGGCTTATCGGAAAATTCGTCGATTACGAATGATTTTGTGTAAACGTTTCTGAATTGAGTATCGTTAAACTGAGCGCCGTTTACACCCTCAAAAAGCTTTTCCTCCTGATACATTTCAAGCAGATGATCCACATATCTCGGGCAGATCGTGAGTGCATCAAGCACTTCATAAAACTGATCGCAGCTTGTTCCGTTTGAAACGATAAGCTCGGGACTTCTGAGTTTTGCATCAATAAGCTCGTAGCAATAATTATGGCCTTTTGTATCATGCTTTCTGTAACCTATTTTGCCTGAAATCAAAGCATAAACAAATGCCTTTGCAATGCGCTTTTCCTCATATGCCTGGTATTCGGGATCAACCTCGGGCAGCACATTCAGATATTGCCAATCTCTTTGAATATGGGGTGAAATTTCTCTGTTTTCACTGTCCAAAGGCTCAATTTTCTTAATACGCTTATGATAAACCTCGAAATATTTGCCGCACTTATCGGATTTATTTATCGAATTTGTGGCAGTTATTTGGCGAGGCGCCACCATTTTGGCCAAGTTCTTTGCCGCGATATTATAAAGCGCATCAAAGAAAAGAATTTTATACTTTGAAACATCGCTTGATTTTTCTGGGTTGTAAGGATTAAGGCATTCGTTTTCAAAGAAATTCCTATCTTCCTCACGCAGATTATCCATAACATCGGGATTGATTGCCGAAGCGCGGATTTCCCTTCTTTGAACGCCGCGTGGAGCATCGATAAACGGAGCGGCAAGGTTTTTAACATCGCCGATAATCTTTTTAAGATATTCGTTTTTCTCCTTTTGCGAAATACAATTGGCTTCAAACTGAGCCTCTTTGTAGATTGCGGAAACGATATCCATATCAAGAACCGTGCTGCAATCCTTTTCAACGCGTTCTCTCCAAAATCCCATGATGATATCTTCAAAAACATTGCCGAAGAAAGCATTCACACCGGCTGTTTTTGCGGCCTGATCCGCGCTTTCGTCGATTCCGTATTCATCGGCAAGAGAGCCGTCCTGCTTTTTGATTGCCCAGCTTTTTGCTTTATTGAAAATGCTTCTTGTGAATTCCTTGGGCAAATCATATGTGCCTATTGTGTTTTTACACTGCGAAGAAAATCTTTGCAGGCATTTTTTTGATGAGCAAACATAAATGCGTGCGATTCCCTTTGCATTTGAATAGTAATTTTCAATGGCAGAAATCTTTTCCGGGATTTTCGAAATATCGCTTGCCATTTTAAAATAGAATTCTTTTAAGCCCTCGGAAAGATTTTCGATATAATTATATATTCTTTTCAAAACATTGATGTTGATAAGCAACATACAATATTTATCAAGCAAGGGCATTGAAGCCTTTGAAAGCTCTGCCGAGCCGTCAGAATCATTTGAAACACCCACAAGCATCGTGTTCAAATAAGAAACAATGTGCTGAATACGCTCGGAAACTTCCAAATCAACCTTTTTTGTAAACACACCGCTTACAAGATTTGCAAATTCGTTTCTGTGCTCATATTCATCGCCCATATTTGCAAGCCTTTTGATTTCTTTAAGAGCGTCGTCATAATTCTTGGAAACTCCGTTTCCGCCCTCAAATTCTTCTCTGAGATCCTCAATTTCCTGCTTGATTTCAAGAGAAATCTTTGCAAGAAAATATCTTGCCGCATTGGGGTGCATAAAGATTTCATCATCAAGGCGCATATATTTTTCGAGAACAGGCACATCATTATCCTTGTTTTTATCGGGATCTGCTGTGATAATGCTGTCCGAAACTATATCAACAATTGTTTTTGCATTTAAAATTGTTGACTGCTGGCAGGTTAAAAATTCCGAAATTGCCGCCTGAGCGGAATTTGCGCATTTCTGCCTTTCCTCATCGATTTTATCCGTGCTGTTATCCACGCGCGCATTGGCGGCGGAAGCTTGCTTAACAGAAAGAATACATGCATCGCGCAATTCGTTTGCCTTTGAGCCGGCAAGGCTTCTTTGCCTTGAATATTCGATGTATGTTTTCAAATCATCGATATACATGCCCGCTTTATCATCAAGCTCGATTGAATTGGGGCGCTTTGATTTTGTTTGGGCAACGATTGACCTATAGAAATTATCGGATTCGATTTTGCTTTCAATATATGTAACGAACTCGGAATTTTCATCCACGGCATCCACAAAACCGCCCTCGTTTTGCTTTCTGCTTTTTTCGCGTTTTTGTTCTTCCATATGGTTATCGGCGTCAAGCCATTTTTTGGAAATGGAATTTTTTGCCCAATTAAGCGCAACATAATCCACTACCGAATCATATGGATAAACCACTTTTGACGCACCTGCGCCGGCATAGCTTGATTTATTTCCTGAGGATATTTTTTCCCTGATAATATTATCCTCCTGAGAATTAACGCGGGTGCATATTGGGGAAACAGACATATCATAAATGCATTCAACGGCATGGTGAAGCAATTGATCCTTGCCCTTTATTTCCGTGCTTCTTACATTGATTTTATTGAAAAGAAAGCAGAAATTAAACGGCGAGCTGTTAAACTCATCATAGCCGTCACCGCCGACTTTCGGCACGATTACCTTTAAATTGGGATATCTTTTTTGCAATTCAATATCATAAGGGCGGCGCATTAAAGCGTCTATTTCCCTAATAGAGGCATAAGCATTTGAATACTGATTATCAAGCTCAACCTCATTGGTGATAACGCTTTGCATAACATCCGGCAAAATAAAGAAGCCCCTGATAACCGCGGATTTTTGCTGCCTGATTGTTTCAAGATAATTCTTAACATAAAGTGAAACGGGAAGAATCAAGCCCGAACCGGTGCCGCCTGCAAGGGTGCTTATAACCGTTACATGCACGGATTGCTCGTAATTATCCGTGCTGAGCGGGAAAAGGGAATCAATGGCATTGTTAAGCGCCGTAAATTCACCCTCTCTTATTGCATTATGAGCAACAAGATTTGAAATTGCGCGCACCTGGCCTGCGCCCTCGCTCGGAGTTTTATCAAGAATAATATCATTTATCGGAAACCAATTCTCCCTTGCGTTTGAATCGTATTCAAGATATTCGCCGATGGTCATTCTTGAAGATGTTTGAATGGTAACAACATCGTTTGAAACTGCTTTTATTTTTCGAAGTTCGTTAACGTCGGTGTCAATGGCAACAAAGCTTAAATATTCGGCAGGGCTTTTTTCCTGCTTTGCCTTTTTTGCAAGCCATGATACCATTTTGCAACCCTGACCGCCGAGGCCGATAAAAATATTAGGAGCTATTGCACGCTCGTCCTTTTCAATCCGCCTTTCCTCAAATGATTTTTCTGTGCTCATTTTTTCTTTCCTTTCTTTTTATGCTTTTGCTTTTTAAAATGCAAATTGTATTTTTTGAACATCGTGTAATCGTAATATCCGAAGCTTATCAGCGATTGACCTGTTGAAAATTCAAATTTACCTTTTTTGCTTTCAAGATTTTCTTTGTTTATGAAAACGCCCTTTATTGTTAAATATGAATTATCGGTGGCAACGGAATAATTGTTTCCGAGTGTTCCGAAATCAGAAGGGCTGTTTATAAGCTTAACCCTTGAACGCGGTCCGAAAATTTCCATTGCCTCTATTTTCAGAGTGGGCATTCCCTTTCCGAGCTCTATTTTTCCCTTTTGAGGCACAAACGGAATAAGTACCGTGCTCATTTTCTTTTTAATATAAACTGTTGTGTCGCTGTCGTAAAAATGAGGCTTTGCCGCTTCCCAATCCCATTTGCCGCGCCTGTTCAGTGTTCTGCGCAGGCAATCGGTTTGGTGCAGCTTTCCTGCCTTAACCTTTGGCAGCCTTTTTTTGAATATGCAAAAGAATATCCAGAAAAACACAATAAGGAATATAATTGTGTGCCACATGCAAAGGCTGATTTCATAAACGGCAGACTTTTGCGCAAGCGGTGTACCGAGCGTGGAATAAGCAAGCGAATCCGAAACATCAATATATAATTCCGATCTTACATTGCACAACCTTTTGCCGTGCATATAATTTGTGTGAGTTGTTTTTTTCTTGCTCGGCTTATCGTTTTCCTGCCAATAGCGCGGGCAAAGATAAAACACGCCCTTGCCGTTTTCCGTGTGAAAATCAAACGCGCTGTTATCATATTGAACACAAGTGTTTTCCGAATACAATTTGAGCGTTTGCGCCGTTACCTGCGCCCACTGCTCATCTGTGATATCCACCTGATTGCCGCTTGTGTCGTAACAAGTGGCCACAGCCTTTATCATTTTTTCCTTATCGGAATTTTTATTGAGCGAGTGAAGATTAAAATTCGTTTTTCTGAAGCGATAACTGAGCCATTTTGCGGTTGGCTTTTCATAAGAAATTTCAATTCTGTATGTATCCTTAACCTTAATCGCCGAAAACGCATCGCTGAGTGCGCTGATATCAACACTGTATTTGCCGCTTAATATTGTTGCTTCGGCATTACACTCAATATCGCCGCGCTGAAGCTTAACATCGGCGCCGTTTTTGAGCTGATCATATGAAAATTCCTGTCTGCCGCCCACAACACCGGAGCCTGTGAGCACCACATCAAACGAAATATCCTGAATTTCCTCCGCCGCCGAAACATCAATCGGCTTGCCCTTGTCGCTTTTTTGATACGCATCGCCGATATATGCGGTGAGTTTATATGTGCCGGGATTCAAAGAGCCTTCCGAAGTTTGCGCATCGCTTGAAAGATATTCAACACCGTCTTTTTCAAGCGAATAGCACGCTTTAACTGCAGGCTCATAATAAATAGTGTAAGACTGCGGCTTCGCATCGCCGAAAGTTATATCAAACTGGCCCGGATCTATGCAATCGCCGGTGGGTTCCACCGTTGCCACAACGCCCTGAAGCGAATTATCGGTAACTATTTTATCTTCGTTTGAGCTGAAAGAAACCTTGCCGCCGTTATAATTAACGGCGTCTGAAGTCTCTGTGTATTTAACGGATATATTATCCGTTATTTTGCCTTTGCTGACTCCGCTTATTTCAACGCCGGCACCCTGAGCGAAAATAATCATTTTCCTCATTGAAACGCCGAGATTAAGCGTGGAATCGGAAACCTCGCGCTTAACGCGGCCGTCATAAATATATTCGGTGGCGGCCTTAACCTGATTAAGTATTTCCGCGCCGTTTGTAGCTTTCAGCGTTTTAAACGAAGAGCCGTTAAAATCATTTGCGCTGCTGCCGATGGGAATGTATATAACCCTGCCGGAAAGGCTGCTGCCGTAAGACGAAATCTTATTTTCCACCTCGGACTCATTCACCTTTTGGCTGCTTGAATCCGAAACCGTAAATGCGCCGTCGGTTAAAACCACAAGCCATTGCTCGTAATCGGAATAATCTTTTGAAAGAAGCCCGTCATAAGCACTTTCAAGAGTTTTAATAGGAGTTGAAACCGAATAATCCCCTGTTTTTAAATTTGAATGGATATCCGAAACACCGCCGTTTTTATCAGAGCCCTTTATTGTTTTTGCAACGTTTCCGGAACCGGACATACAATAAATATTCATGATATCATCCGAATTCATCATTGCAACAAAGGCCTCAAGCGAATACTTTGCCTGTGCCCATGTGGCAACATATGCAGATGCATTTGAAACATCGGTTTCATTACCGTTTACCATGCTTCCCGAATCGTCATAAACAACATTTATAACTTTTTTTGCCTCTCTGCCTATTTCATCAACGGTGAAAATCGACTCTGCTTTTACCGTTTGCAATGCCGGCAGCATAACGGAAATAAAAAGAACAATTGCCATCAATGCCGAAACTGCTTTTTTCACCGATTCATCCCCTTTCAACACTGCTGTTTTGCTTGCTTAATCAACAATTCAGATTACATAAAAAGCAAAAGAATTACAAATAATAATCCTCATCATAAACATAGCTGTAATCCGTATCATCATAAGTGTAATAATCATCGTATTCATCATCATAATAATAATCATCGTACGAATCAGCAGAATCATTGTAATAATCCTGATTGCCGGAATATAAATATTGCGAATAATATTTTTGATAAATCGGATTCATTAAATCTTCATCGAATTTATCGGCTATATCATTAACCATTCTTTCAAAATAATCGCCGTAATTCGAGTCTTCTTTGCCGGTAATTGCAAAGCCGGAAACATCCGGATTTGCCGAAAGCTCGGTGGCAAGATCGGCTTTGAAGATCATATTATCCATATCGTCGCCGCTTAATTTAAGCTTTAATGCAATATCATAATTTTCGCCGGCTTCGGCACTGCCTTCAAAATCAATTTTATAATCTGAATCGTATGCATACGAAAAGCTTAAATTGCCGCCTAAAACGGAAATACCGTTTACGGTTTCAACACCAATATCCGAAAGCTTAATATTAAGGCTCAGAATGTTTTCCACATTTTCATCAACCGTTTCTATCAAGGTGTTTGACAAACAATCAATATTGCAATTCATTTTGCCGCCGTTCATTGATTTTAAATAGCTTACGGTAACGGTTTGATTATCTCCGCTTTTGGCAAGAATGTTTATTGAATCGCCCGATCTGCCGAAATCGGAATCGACGGAAATGTTAAAAATTTCATCGTTCATATCATAAGCAGCAAGTTGCCTTGAAACTATATTTCCTCTGAAATCGTAATAAACCTTAAAAGTGATTTTATCAAATTCACCGGAGGCAAGCCCGTCTTCCGTAATTTCCGATATAAGCTGCTGAATAAAATCCTTGTTATCGTCAATAACAACATATTCCGCAAAAATATCCTGATAATACTCATTCAAGGTGTTTACCAGGTCGGTCCAATCGCCTTCGTTTGCCGCCACGGCCTTTAATAGCTCAACGGCAATTTTATCGATTTGCTTATCGGTAAATTCAAATTCAACATAGCTGCATGATTTTCCGTTGTGCTTTTCTTTGCCTTTTGATTTTATGCACTCATCGTTTATCTGCTCATCGCAAACCGTTTTAAGATCGGTTACCAAATCCGCGCCGGAGCTTTTATCGCCTGATTTTTCCGTTTTTTTCGTTTCGGAGGCCTTTTGCGCCGTTTCATTTTCGGCACCCGTCGATTCGCCGTAAAAAGGTCTGAAATCAAGCACTGTGCTGTTGTCCTCAAGATCTGAACCGACAACAACACGATGGTCTGAATAACCTGCGTTTATTGTGAAAATGTTATCTTCTTTATTTTTAACATTTGAATTTACGGAAACGGTTTTCTTATCCTTATCGTAATCAACCTTGGCGTTTGCATTAACGGAATCAATTATTTCTTCTAAAAAGCTGCTGTACTCTTCATAATCGCCGCAATCCCCGGTTAATTTGATTTGCGAATTTGCCGAATAGCTTTGCGGATGGCGTAAATCCGAAAGAAAATCAACATCAAAAATGTTTTTAACATTCTTATATTCCTTATATAAATAATATTCGGCTTCGCCCATTGAGGAGCGCTCTATCTGCGGCAAAGCCGCAAACACGGTTAGACCGCCGATTAGAAGCACGGCAATAACGGCAACAAGAGCAATCAGCACGCCTTTCTTGCCGCTTTTTCCGCCATGTGCCTTTATCTTTTTTTGCTTTTGAGGCTTTGCAGAAGTAATCGGCTGCACCGGAGTATAAGGATCCGCCTGTGCCACGCTTTGCACATCCGCCTCAAGCGGAGCGCCGCAATTATAGCAAAACTTTGAATCTGCGGCATTTTCGCTTCCGCATTTATTGCATTTCATATAAATCCCCCTTATTTAAGAAAGCTTTGTAACATTGAATCTTTCCACGTCATATCTTTTCAATGCGTCATCGACGCTTGAATATCCCGTGCCGTAATCATCATAATAAGTATCGGGAGTAAACGGAATAGTTCCGTCAGAATCAACTATAATGTTTTTATAGCAGACATAAGCATATTTTGTTTCAACATCATCACCCCAATAGCTGTAGCTGTATGAATAAACAAGACGAAGATCATTGTGGAAGCTTGAACTGCTGCTCTTATCCTTCAAATCGGCAACATATGCACCAACAAATTTAGCATCGCCGTATCCGCTGTAGTCTGCAAATTGTGTATTGAGGTAATCCGTGCCGTTGCTTTTGAAGCGTTCCAGCTGCTCGGAATTAAGTGTTGTGGTTTTTGTGGCATATTCTCCGAGGCCCGTCACTTCAAATTCTTTACTGTCTCTCGCTAAGTAAAGGCTGTATTCATCGGTTATATTCGCGCCGGAGGTGTAGCAATACATTGTAAGCTTTTCTCCGTTTTGCAAATCTTCGCGTTCTTCATCATCATCGGAAAAATAATAACCGATTTTTGCAACAACGGAATTATCCTTAATAATGGAAATCGTTGAATCATCATAATAAGCAACATTAAAGCTGTTGTCGCATTTAAGCGGTTCGTTAAGATCTGAATTGACAATGCATTTTGCATTTGCAAATCCGTTTGCCGGATTATATAAAACCATATCAACATAATCAAACGGATCAAACGCGTTAACAACCTTTAAGCCGCTGATTTTATATGTTTTTGAAGCGTTCGAAATACACAGGGTTATTCCGTTGATTTCCCTATTTAAGCCTTGAATTTGAACATTGATTTCATCGTCGTTTTTGATATCTTCTGTTTTATCGGCCGTGATGGAAAAGTAACTACTGTTAGCAAAATCATAAAAATCCAAATGCCTGCCGTTTACCTTTTTCTTTTTTGCAAGCTGTGCATTAACATCATCTATAAGGCGAGACCAATCAATAATGTTTTTATAATCATAATCACTGATGCTTGCATATTCGCTATAGCCAATTACGGTGAGGCCTACGCCGTAATCGTAATTTGTGAAATTGCTTGTGTCGGCACCGCTTACATCCAAGTCGGAATTGCCGTATGAATCATAGCCGTTATCTTCCAAATCATAATCCGAATAATCATCGGCATGGTCGCTGTAATATTCGTTGAGCAGTTCGTCAGTATATACCTGATCGGAAATATAATTATCCAGATTTATGCTTATCGGTGCGCGATTATAAATTTCATAAGCCAAAAAAGCCGCCGCAATAACCGCAACAAGAACACTGCTTACAATGATCAGTGCTTTTTTATTGATACGAACGGTTTTAACATTTGTGCCCGCCGGAGCGCCTGCTCCGGCCGCCGCGGATGGCACATTTTCCGAACCAAGACCGTTGTTTTGAAACGCTGCGGATACTTCATTTTTCTCACCGCTAATTTGCTCTTTCGATTGCCCATCGACGCTTTCGTTTTCGGAAGTAGCCTGAGCTGCATCGATTCCTTCACACGGCTGCGCATACGGATCAAAAGCGCCGGAATTTTCCGCCTGCTGCCCGTTTTCGGCATTTAAAGGCTGAGCTTTTTCATTTTCAGCGCCGGCTTCATTATTGATTTTTGCGCCGCAAGAGCCGCAAAACACATCCCCTTCATTGACAGTGTTACCGCAATTTTTACAAATCATAATATATATTTCCTTTCATTTGCTTAATTATCTGAAATCAATTTTTTTGAGATTTATATTCACTGAATCTGAATACAAAAGGCTCCGTATTAGGCATGCCGATAACCGCTTGGCCGATTAAAAGGCGCGAAACCTCCCAATCCTCCACAACATTTGCCTCGCGCTGATTTTCGATAAGACCTTTGCTTTTATTTATCGGCAAATAAGATTCGGTGATTTGATTTTTTCCGTAAAGCTGCTGAATGTATTCCCTTGATTTTGCATCGTTTACACGGAATGAAAAGCTTGTTAAAAAGCCGCTTAAAATGCTTCTTGCGCGCTCCTCACCGTAGCATTCGTAAATTTGCTCCACATTTTGAATGCCGATCATAAATTTAATTCCGAGGCTTCTGCCGAAGTTAACAGCGTCATCGATATGCTCCAAATTCGGAAGCAACCTAAATTCATCCGTTATGAAATAAACATTGCCGGCGCTTCTTTTCCTGCCCAAAGCAGCCTTAATCGCCATATCAAACATTAAGCTGTAAACCGGCGAAAGCATGCTGCCGATGCTTAAATCATATTCGATAAACACCTTTTTACCGCCTTTTTTGCGCACAAGATTTCTTAATGAAAGAGTACCTACCTTGCTGAAATTGCCGATAAACACCTCTCTGATAACCTGCTGCAAAACAGACATAACACCCTGCGTTTGCGGAGAATCTTCATTGTCTATATAGCTCGTCATGGCTCTTAAATCGTCATAAGAGGCAAGCATTGCCTTGATTTGGCGCGTTGGTGTTGAATTTATGTAGTGCACAAGTGCCTTATTGGTGCGCCCCTGCGGCGGAACCGAACGCATAAAATGAAGCACACATGCCATAAAAATATCCTTCGCCGCATTCGGGAAAAAGATTTGGTTGGTGTTTTTGCATTGTTCGGCAAAAAGGCTCTTTGAAATTTCGATAACGCTTTCAAGCATATGCTCACCGGGTTCGATTTCGTTAAAAATATTCCAATAATCAAGCTCGCCGCTTCCGGTTGCCGTTGAATCATTGCTGATAACTATATCGCCCGGTGTATAAAATTCGTGATAGAAATCGCCTTTTGTGTCAAAAATAATCATTACATCTTCGTCGGTAAGCTTGCCGCCGAGCTGATTGACGATTTGAAAAAAAGCATTTGTTTTGCCCGTGCCGATTCCGCCGAGCAGCATAATATGCTTGCTCAAAATATTTGAATCAATCGGGAAGCGGGCGAAATTGCCGAAGCCATCCGTTCCGTTCAAAATAACATCCGGCATTTTCGTTGAATCGGCAAGCTGAATAACCGGCACTTTTTTATTTAAGCTGTCGCCGAATAAAACAGAAAAGCTTCTTGAATTTTCGTTCATTTTTATGCCTCATTGCCTTTCATTACTTATATTTAACCAAAAACAAATCACATGCTCATTCCGCCTGATTGCTCGGGCACATCATCGGCAGCCGAAACCGCAGGGGTTCCGCTGTCCTGAGCATTGTCTTTTGAATTGTTATTATCCATTTCGTTTGATTTTGAACTGCTGTTGTTCGACGCGGAATCTGATGTGCTGCCGTTACCGCCGGACTGCATATCGTTTTGCGCATTTTCTTCCTCAGACGGCTTTTGACCGCTGCTTTGCTCACTGCCGTTTTCCGTATTGAGCGTTTCGGGCTGTTCCTGCTCCTGTGACGGCTTTTGACCGCTGCTCTGCTCGCTGCCGTTTTCCGTATCAAGCGTTTCGGGCTGCTCCTGCTCTTGTGACGGCTTTTGACCGTTGCTCTGCTCGCTGCCGTTTTCCGTATCAAGCGTTTCGGGCTGTTCCTGCTCTTGTGACGGCTCGTAATCACCGACCTGTTTTTGAGCGTTTAATTTATCGGACTCGGATTCGATTTCACCGCCGTTATTTTCGTTTTCGGAATCCGTATAATGATTCGGATTATCCAAAGCCTGAGAAGTTTCATATCCGCTCAAATAACTGCTTTTTTCATCGCCGTTATCATTTTGCGGCATTTCTGCGTTTTCGGGGCTGTTTGGTTCGTTTGAAGCGGGAGGATTTACACAGCTTTCATAATAATCCTTTTCGGTTTGAGCCTGCTTGCTTTCATAATTGTTTCCGCTGCCGCCGAGAACCTTTGCCGGTTCATACCCATCGCTGTCAACATAGTTATACGGCTGATCGAGATTTAAATAATTTTCGCGCTCGGAAAGAATATTATTTGCTTGCGCATCTTGCTCGGCAGAATAATCGGGCTGTGAAATTCGGCTCTGTTCGCTCTGCCTTTCAAAATCCGAGTTGGCGTTTTCCATACACGGCTTGCTTACATTTTGAACCGGAACATCATAGCCCAGTTCCTGTGCTGCCGCTGTCTCTTATACACATCTGACGCTGCCGACGAAGCTAGA
>ENA-OZHI01000138-OZHI01000138.1-human-gut-metagenome-genome-assembly--contig:-NODE-138-length-18968-cov-6.062973_pt1 | contig 18968 bp, 9 predicted proteins | sample MGYA00244041_ERZ653676 | MGnify/ENA primary metagenome ERZ653676 (study PRJEB26926, sample SAMN06165238) | human gut metagenome | biome: ENVO:00009003; feature: ENVO:2100002; material: ENVO:00002003... | reverse complement strand
CGTCTCGTGGGCTCGGAGATGTGTATAAGAGACAGGTTTTTCCCTAAATTCTATATATCCCTTTTTTACGCTTTCTTGCAAAAACTCGTCCACTATGGTTTCTATATCTTCTGATTTTTGCTTTATTTTTTCAGATAATATTTTCACGATATCTTCAATTTTTCTTGCACCATTACACAATTCTAATATATATGTGGCATCCTTATTAATTATTTCATACATAAAATGGCTTGACACAATAATACCATTTTCTTTTCTACTTAAATTATAAATATATGATTTCTCATATTGCTTCACTAAAACAACATTCCATTTTAATAATGGATACATATATGTTCCTCCTTTCCAAAAATAGCTACCAGAAAACTGGTAGCTATTTTCTGTAAAAATTTTGAATTTAGTAAGCAAGTGCAGTAACATTACTAATGCATGCAAGTGTCAGATAATTCATATCTGGTGCAAATCCTACTAAAATCTGAGCTGCTGTACATCCTGCACAAGCCGCAGTTTCTGTTCTTTCATATTTTGGATTTAACATGTAGCATTTCCTCCTTTCTTTTTGTTTATATTCTGATTATACATATATTTTGGTTTTATTATCTAACAATGTAATTATTACGACTACTCATGTAATTTTTATTAATACCAGAGCAAGTTTCGCCTGAGTAACTCAAAACTCACTCCGTGACTTTCGATTTTCCGGCAATCTTGATGGGGATTCTGCTCCCCATACCCTCAGATAATACATTTTTCACTAATATGCAGACTTGGCTCCTGTAAAAAAACAGTCGCATCGTGATCATATCTATCACGAAAAATCCATAAATATTTTTATTGTGTTACCGCCTGATATTTTTAAATCGGCTTTATATATAGAAATATCTTTATTTTGAAAGGAACTATAAAATGGCACGACCAAAGAAAGATAAAAACTTACGGCATACTCGTCATATCATGCTCCGTCTCACCAATACTGAATATGAAATAATTGCAGAAAACGCAAAAGCAACAAGTCTCCCGTTAGCAGAGTATGTCCGTAAACAGATAACAAATAAAAAAGTAATTGTGAAATATGAAATTGTGGCAGATTTACCGGAGTTAAAAAAATTAATTGCTGAATTTGGAAAGATTGGTAGCAATCTGAACCAGATAGCTCGTTACTTTAATACTGGTGGACTCCATTCTCAGGAAATGCGCAACGAAATCAAAAAGAGCATTGCTGAAATTTATAAATTAAAATATGAAGTAATAAAACTGGCTGGAGATTTTACCACTGTCAATGCAAATAATAGAAATAACACAGGAGAAAACTGATATGGCAATCCTGAAACATATTGCAAGCAAGAATGCCGACTATGGAGAAGCTGAACGCTATCTGATTTTCCAACATGATGAATATACGCAAAAACCAATTCTTGATGATAATGGGAATATGCTTCTTCGTGAAGAATATTATCTGGATGGTATAAACTGTGATCCGTTTACATTTGATGCGGAATGTCGGGAAACTAACGCTTTCTTTCATAAAAATCAATCTTTTAATGAGATTAAGTCGCATCACTACATCATCAGCTTTGATCCTAAAGATCAGGAAGAACATGGTCTGACCGGAGAGCAGGCACAGAAACTTGGCGTGGAATATGCCAGAGAGAATTTTCCCGGGCACCAAGCTCTTGTCTGCACCCACACTGATGGACATAATGGCAGTGGAAATATTCATGTACATATTGTAATCAACAGTGTGCGAAAGTATGATACCGAGCCACAGCCCTATATAGAATTTGACCGGGATTCAAAATCTGGATACAAACATCATCTTTCTGACAGATACCGAATTTACTTAAAACAAAAAGTTATGGATATGTGTCATTCCAATGGACTAAACCAAGTAGATCTTCTGACATCTGCGGAAAGAAAAATATCCGAAAAAGAATACTGGGCAAAACGCAGAGGTCAAAAAAATCTCGATGAACACAATACAGAACTGAAAAAGAAAGGACTTACTCCAAGACAGACAACATTTCAAACGGAAAAGCAATACCTTCGTGATGCGATTGATACGGTTTCTTCACAGGCAACATCACAAGAAGAATTTTCCAGATTGCTGTCTGATAGATATAATATTACATTTAAAGTCAGTCGTGGCAGATACAGCTACCTGCATCCTAATCGTCAAAAATACATCACCGGAAGAAATCTTGGAACGCTTTATGAAGAAAATCATCTTCTGCAGGTATTCCAGGATAACTCCAGCAGGCAACACGCAGAAAAATCACATTCTACTGACAGACCAGTTACAGATTTTTCAGAAAAGTCAAAATCGTCAGCTTCTATCCAAACTGACGAAACTACACACTCTTTCCTTTTTATAAAATCTGATTTACGACTTGTAACAGATTTACAGCACTGTATCAAGGCACAGCAAAGTCAGGCATACGCACAAAAAGTAAAGCTGTCTAATCTTAAGATGATGGCTCAGACAGTTGCCTATGTACAGGAACATGGTTTCCAGAGCAAGGAAGATTTAGATACTGCCCTTTCCAATGCCTCCGCCCAAAGCACTGATGCCAAAAATACTCTGAAATCCACAGATGACTCTTTAAAAAGTATAAATGAACAGATTCATTACACCGGACAGTACCTTGCCAATAAATCCATCTATTTCGATTACCGAAAAAGTCGAAATAAAGAAAAATTTTATGAAGATCACCGGGCAGAACTCACCCTTTATGAGTCTGCTCTCCGAGTACTCAAAGAAAAAGCACAGGGCAAAAAACTCCCTACTCTGAAAATGTTGCGTGAGGAAAAGAGTCGTTTAACAGAATTGCAGACAGTACAGCGAGATGAATTTAACTCCCGGCGTGAATATGAACGTGAACTTCGTACAGTATGCTCCAATGTGGATATCATTCTTAATCACCCACATATACAGGAATCTCTGCACGAAACGTCACAAGAACATTCTTGTTTCCGTTAAAAATCTCGATAAAAAATTTTCCAAATTATTGTTCCAAATTATTTTTCACTTTCTCCGTTGACTAAATTCATTTTTTCGCATATACTATGAATAGGAAAACAGGCGACATCCTGTTGGTGTGGCTGACACCTAAAATCCGAAACGAAAGCCGAACATGAATCGGAGAGTTGGCAGGCAACAGAAAAACCTGAAAGCAAAGCCAGACATATGGGCTGGAGTGTTGGCGGACAACAGAAAAATCAGTCTATAAGGGAGATGCACAATGCTACGGTATTGTAATCTCCCTTTAAATATTTTATACATATTGCAGAGGTCATAATATGACAAAATACAACAAACAGCAGGCCATTTCTATCATTATAGATTGTGCTGCCAAATACGAAGAAAATCTCAATGGCTATCAGCTCTTATTTATTTTAAAAGACAAGCATAAACATATTTCTTCTCTGGAAGTAAGTTTTTATCCATATAATTTTCTTCACCTTACAGGCATTAAATTAATTGATGGCACTACTGCTACTGATTTTTACAAGCGCTGTTTAAACCATAAATTAAGTCCTGAAGATTTTTCCTTCGCATCTGATGGAACTACTCAGTTAAAACTTGAAATTCTTCCACAACTTATGCTTAAAAATATATCAGCTAAAATGGTTGGAGATTTTAACGGATGCAATCCAAAATTATATACAGAAAAATTAACTGGTGGCGTAAAAGCCTGCCTTGGCTTTGTAAAAACTCATCGTGCTGAATATGTGCCAAATACAGTACTGAATACAGATATTCTCACAGTTACTAAAATTTCACAGCAGGTAATCGCTACATATCGTCGAAAAAATTCAACTTCCCCTTATCAGGAATTAGTTTATAAGGCCAAAAAAATCGACTGGGATACCATTACCTTTCCGAAAGAATATGACTATCTCACCAAGCCAGGAAAAGATGGCGCATAACGCCATCTTTTCCTCAAACTATCCATCATCATTATTCTAAACTACTTTTCACTTATATCAAAGCACATTATAGCTAAATCCCCAGTCATAGAAAACATTTACATAGCAGGTTTTTGTATTATTGGTTGCAGAGGAATAACCATCAATTTTGTAATACTGTCTCTGAACAACCTTATACTTTGTATACAGCGGCCTATACTTAATCTGATAGGTTTTTCCACTAGGAACAGGCAAACTATACTGCACAGAATATGACTGACTCTTTCCAATCGTTACTCCTAAAGAAGCAGATATATCACCTGTACTGGTATATGAACCACTAATTGTGTTCGTCACTGTATCTGTTTTATTTACAGTAACTGTACCAGGCCCAGCCCCCTGTGGTCCCAATCTCCATGAACCATAAGTTGTTCCCTGATTTGTTTTACTGTCAACTTTCCAGTAATAATATCCATCTGTTCGTGGCTGTATTTCATACTCTGTTTTATCAGATAACAAGTTTACATGTTTTACTTCACTATTTCTATGCGGATATTCTGCAGCCATTACTTTTACTGGTAACATTGTCACTATGCTAAGTACAAGCACTGTTAAAAAACTAATCATTTTTTTCATCCAATCGCCTCCTTTTTTTCTTTAAAGTAAAATATGTGCCTAAACCTATGAACATCAATGCCAATATTAGAATGATGGATAGTGGGTATTCAAAAATGTAGTCATATGAATGCTCATAAGCTGTTTTAAAAAGTTCCATATTTCTTTTCTGTTGCCATTCCGCAAAGAAAGGAGTACTTATTAATCCCAAAATACCAATAAGTAAAAATGTAATGCTATAATTTTTATTCTTTTTAGGGGGAGTCGTTTTATTATCATTTTTTTCATCAACGTCTCTTGATTTTAACATTTCGTCAACTTGAATATTAAATTTCTCACTCATTAAAATAAGAGTATTAATATTAGGTGCAGAAATTCCCATTTCCCACCTTGACACTGCCTGTCTTGTCACCCCTACTATTTCAGCAAATTGTTCCTGAGAAAGCTTATTATCCTGCCTTATCTTAAGAATCGTCTTTGCAATATTTTGATTACTATCTTTTGATCTATTCATGAGTCGCCCCTCCTTCCTTTTATTTGATTATATTATACTGTTGCTCCGCAATTAGAGCAAGCAATAAGACTTTACATTTCCGCAATTAACTATTGCTTTTTGGTTTTTTCACTTTTTACTATGTTCTATGTCTTGTCCCATCACTTCCCGCATAGTTTTCTGCCCACTTCGTCTTGCAACTTCTTCCTTTTTCTCATTCAGTTTTGTAAGGACAGATTCTTTTTGACGGTTCTTTTTATCTTTTGGTGCAGCATTATTCTTAAGTCCGTCAATCATATTATAATTTGCTTCCTCTGTGATTTCCGCACTTCGCAGGTATTCTCCATTCTCCATATACTTCTGCCAGTTATCCAGTTTCGGTTTATAGTCTTCTGTCTGCTCCTGCACTGGCGGATGAAGCGAATCCAGAATCTTCTGTTTTACTACATCATCAAATCCATTGTAAGTACCGTCTACAAGCACATTCCCGTTCTGATCTAAGACTACATACGCAACATCTTTCCCATATTGTTCATGCTCCATAAGAAAATAATTTTTTCCCTCTATCAACAGATAATCTATTACTTCCCATGTTCCGTCTTTTCCCTCTATTTCATATCCAACTGTATCTTTGGTAAGTCCACCGCTTTCTGAAGATATGACTTTCATAAAATCAGAAATCTCTATAAAAGTGTCTTTGTTTACATAGTAAGTGGTCATGACCCCCTCATCATTCAGGATCAGCACATCACTGGTACTGACTGCATGACCTTTATAATTGTGCGGCTGTTTCTTCTCCAGCTCCTTTTTTATCTGCTCCGGTGTTTCTCCCAGCTTCATTGTTCCCAGATACACCTGTTCATAATTTTCCATCTGCACAGGAATCTGATCCTTTGCAAGTTCCTCATAGGTTCGGAAAAGAAGATTTCTCAATTCCGGTTTCTTTTTTAGCTGATAAACTGCAAACTGACTTGCACTCATTCTCCATCCACCTCCAGATCTGCTTTATAGATTTCTACCGTTTTCTGCAGTTCTTCATATCCCTCATCGCTAAGATAGTAGAGCTTCTGAATCGTTGTAAAAATCAGCAGTTTCATATCTTCGTCCAGATAGGAAAAAATCTCATCCATCGCTTCCATTGTCTGAATCCGGTTTCCTGCATCAAAAATTGCGACTGCTATATATTCATCTTCCTCAAACCTTACCATCATAATGTTACATCTCCCTTCTTATGTGCCTTGGATTTTTCTTTCGACGTATTCTGCTCCTGCTCTTTTATTTTCGCCTGACGCTCTCTGAGTGCCTGAAGAACGGATTCTTTTCTGCTCTTTGGTTGCGGAACGTTTTCTTTTTGTATAGGCTTCTCCTCTATTTTCGTAAGCTCCTGCTTTTGGGCAAAATATTTTTCCACATCATCCATTGCTTTTTGTACTAATGGACTTTCCTTATAATGCTGAATCATATCCACATCTTCCCGGTCAACTTTTCCCAGTCGCATAAGATCATACGGTCCGTCATAATCACTTCCATCATGCAGTTCAAATCCAACACCTTTTATTCCATTCATGCGATCTGCAGGAATCGTTTCATAAATGCGTAATGCTTCTTCCAGGGTAAGGTTCTCATGATACTCACCCATAACAGGAAATTCCATACACTCCGCAACATAAAAAGTGATCGTGGCTTCTGGCTGTTTCTGCTCTGGCTGCCTGGTAAAAACAGAGAGTGTTTCTGCATTTTCCAGACGTGACAGTAATGACCGGGCAGTGACTACATCACTGTCTATATCCGATTCTTCCGACACCTCAGTCAGCCAGTCTTTTAAACCTGCTGTATCCTTGTTCAAAATATCCTCTGTAATTTTCTCGACCTGTTCTTCCCTATTTTCAACACTATCTTTATATTCATAAGTATCATACTCATAACTAAAATTATCCAAGTCCACTGCGAGTTTCTTGATTTCCTGCTGATCAAGATAGGCTTCGGATTCCTTTATATATTCTGCTAGGGTAATCCTTTCTTCTGAGATTGGGTTAATGTCTATTTTAATGCCTGCTATTGCCATACCATAGGAATTCAATTCGTTAAAAAAACTATCCTCCCGAATATTTCCCCGATAAGAAAGCACCACATCAAGATCAGAATCTGCACGATACAGGTCATCTCTGCTTCTGGAACCATGTATTCTCGCCCCAATTAATGTAACTTCATTTTCCAGTCCCATTTCTTCCAGAACAGCTCTTGCATGAAATAAAACTTCATATTCAATTTCTGCCCTGCCCATTCCATTCAATGCTGTTTCACATCTGCCAAGTTCCGAAGTGAATCGAACATCTCCACTAGCCAGCACTTCTTTAGAATGACTGATTACCTTATCCCGAAACTCCCTGTCATCAACTTTTACACATTCAACATCTTCCAAACCTTCATTTTTCAGGCTGGCATACATTGCTTTCTGAATAGAATCTTCTGGATTTCCACAGGCATCTCCTGAAATTTCATGAAGTTTCTGATCATACACCAGGTATTTATAGCCTTCCTCAGTCGGTTGCACTGTTAAATACATACCAGACATTTTAAATTGTACGGTTATTCCCTCATAATTTTTTAATGCCGCTTCCCTGTCATAACCATCAAAAAAAGCCTTTGGACAATTACGTTCAAACTGTATCTTCTCCATTCTCTCTTCTTCTGCATATTCAATTTCTGCATACAGTTCTTCATAATCCATCACATTTGCATCTTCTAGGAGCAATCCTTCTTCCTCTAAAATGTTCTCCATTGCTTCTGAAATAGAAATATCCGGATTATCGTAGACACCACCATCCAGTTCAAGATAGTCCTTATCATAGAATGTATAATCATAACCATCTTCTACTGTCTGGATTGTAAAATACTGCTCTCCAATCTGGTATGCTATCTCTGTATCATGCCCTACCAGACTATTTCGTATATCCTTAAAGGTATTGTATATTTGCGGATTCAGCCAGCCTTCTTCTCCCTGACAATCATAGATCAGAGTATCTATTCCATTCTTACACTGGATAAAATCAAGACTGCCTCGCAGCGGTGCTGTATTCTCAATCCCAAGAGCTTTCATTTTATGGTTAGGCAGAGAGTAATATGCTCCAAGGGCAGCTCCCAAATCCTTATATCGCTTAATCTTCATCCCACCTTTTGCTGCCAGATCTTCGATCACATAATATTGGTCAATATAATGATTTTCTGGCATTTTCAGGTCAATGCCATTATTTTCTCTGACTTTATGTATCTCGAAAAAACTGAATTTCTGTTCTTCCCCCTGCAGATTCTGTCCGGTCAGTGTCGGCTCCCATGTGTCCGTACTGATTGGCTGCTGTTCCATGATTTTCATAACTGTTCCGTCTGCTAAGATAACTGTTGCCTGTTCTGGAATATCCATCAGGTCATATACCGTTGCACCATTTTCTTCCAGATATTCTGAAATAGCTTCCCTGGCTCCTTCATCAAATCCATGCCAGATGTCTTCTGCCACCAGTGTTCCATTTTCCGATACGATAATATCCGCCACGTCCTGACCGTATTCCTCATTCCGCATCTGGAAGAATCGCTCCCCATGATACGTTTTCATATCCATCACATACCAAGTGCCTGTATGTCCGTCTGCTTCATATCCTCTTGTAGTTTCAGTGATATGCTGATTTTTCACACCAAGCACCTCCTCCAGTTTCCAGGTACGGATTTCTTTTCTTGCCATATCAATGAAGCCATTCAGGACTGCAGGATGACTGCCCACAATATAGTCCCTGTTCAGATCCATTCCCCGGCTGATATTTTCCGGAATATCAATGCCATCTGCCCATCGTTTATTGCCATCAGAAAATCTTCCATCATGGGAAAGCTGTTTCAATGTATTTGCAAGAACAAAGGCAACCCGTTCTTCCCCGTATTTCTCAACCACGCTTACTGCAGTATCTGGATTTAAACGCATACCGTCAAAGCCCTCTGCGATTGCCTGTTCGATTGCATTTTTACAGTCGATATTCAGTTTTCTGGAATCCAGATAAGCATCTACATTTCTCTCCTGCATAGCCTTTTCCAAAGTTCCCATATAAACTTCCGGATATGCTTTTACTGGATTGGCATTTAACATTTCAGCTCTCTGTGCCACAAAGTCCGGCAGTTCTGTAAATCCAAAAGAATCTACATAGTATGCGGTTAATCTGCCGCCCCGGTTCATAATGATCACATCACTGACTGACATGGAATGTCCGGTAAAATCGTTTGGTCGTTCTATATTAAAACGCTCAAAGAGGTTATCCAGTGTCGTAGCATCTCTCAGTCTTTCACTGTAAACCATCTGATAGTCTTTGCCATCTACGGTAAATCCCATTTCTTTTGCCGCTTCCAGGCTTAAAAATTGATACCCTCTTTCTTCCTGTCCGCTGTTGATCTGGTAAATTCCATAGCGGTTTCCATCACTTTCTAAAAGAAGTGTTTCTTTGATCTTTGCTTTTTCTTCCAGTGTCATAACCGTTTCCTGACTTCTCCGGTAATTGTCCCATTCAAATTTTGTCACTCCGAATAACCCGTCATGCTGTAAAATATCCAGTTCCAGATTCATAACTCTTTGCGACTGCTCCTGACCACCCACTGCTCCGGTCAGTCCGTAAACCGTTACTCCCTCATGGTGCAATTCCACTGCCCGTTCCCTGGTAAGTGGAAGCATACTTTCTGAATAAAATCCGGCTTCGTGCAGTTCTGATAAACCGATCATCGAATCCGGCAGACTGTCAATCTGTTCCTCAGCTTCTCCAATCAGTTTTAGTACCGTTTCTCTATTTCCATTCAGAATAGATTCTGAAAGATTCTCTGCCAGTTTTTCCGTCGCTTCCCTATCATCCAGTTTATAAGCAAAATTCACGATAAGATTTCTCTGGTCATTGTTGAAAATCGTCCGTTCCTGCTCCAGACGGTTAATGGTCTGTTCTGCATACTGCATGGCACTCATTTCTTCTGTCTGCTCCACAACGGCTGCTTCCTGCTCTGGTCTTTCTATCTGAAGTTCTCTGAGCTTTTCCTCAATCTGTCCGATCATATCAGCAGAAGTCTTACGGATGGTGTCCATAGAAGCACGAAGCTCTTTCATATTTTTACCGGAAGACCAGCTTGCAATATAGGAAAAAGAATACTCTGATGTGTCCAGTCCAAAATGGTTACATACCACATAGGCAACACTTTCTGCTTCCACTTCCCTTGTAAGCTGATCTTTTACGATGCCCTCCGCTTCCATCTGGTCACGATCATGCAATACTGCATGTGCGGTTTCATGCACCGCTGTTTTCATAGTCTGCGCTTCACTCATGCCTGGTTGGACAGCGATATATTTATCGACAAGCTGATAAAAGCCTTTCGCCTCGCCGTCAATCTCAATAAAGCGGATAGGAACCGGAGCAACCATCTTTAATGCTTCCATAAAATCATGGTAGATCAGAACATCCCCCTCCAGTTCCGATACCTCAAACTCTGGAATCGGTTCTCCTGTGGTCTGACTGACATCAAATACTGTCGTAACCCGGAATCTTGTAATGACACGTTCTACTACTTCTGTTTCCGGCTGTCCATCTTCCCCGATCACAATCTCTCCTGTTTCCGGATCAGTTTTTTCAATCTCCTGTTTCTCTTTATACGGAGCCGGGGCAATGATCTGGATGCCCTTTTCCCCTCTTTTTACCTGCCGGTTGAATTTCTTCTGCCATGCCTGGTACCCTGCTACCAGTGTCGCTTCCGGTTTCTGCATGGCGATCAGCAGAGTATTATTGAAACTGTAATTATGGAACTTTGCCATTGTTTTCAGATATTCAGTATATTTTTCTGATGTGAATATTTCTGCAACGCCCTGTTCCAACTGCTCTGTAATCTGCTTTAATTGTTCTTCTCTGTTTGCCATAATCAAATCCTCCATAGAAAAATCCCGCCAAAGCTCTGGTCACTCTGACGGGATACCCTTTATAACTCCTGTTCGTGTTTCTTTTTTGGTTTCTGCTGTGTTTCGCTTGTCTGCTCCTGCTGTTTCTGTTCTTTCAGTCTTTCCAGAATAGACGTTTTATGAACACTGTCAGCGATTCTGTCCTGACGTTCCTCTGGTACATTTACTTCCGGGTTTTCCCCAATGCCTTCATCTGCCAGAAGATTTTCTCCCCCTTTCTCATCCATGTTGAGCATGGCATTTAATTCTGCCAGACGTTCCATTTTTTCACTCAGTTCCGCTTCTTTCGGAAATGGCTTCTGCACCTCTTCCTGTGCGGTCTTTAACTGCTGTTGTACCGTTTCCAGATTCTGCTCAGTATCTGCCAGCTTTTTCTCGATTGCAGAAAGTGCATTGTGAATCCTCTGGATATTGCCCAAGGTATCCTTTCCGAACTCAATCTTATAAGAACATTTTCCCTTGATCGTCATGGTATAGGTATTTGACAGGAAATTGTATTCTGAAGAAAGTGCAAAACCATGATATTCCCCGATCTGCCCGGCTGATTTTACGGACTTCAAACTGGATGCTGCTGAAATGAGTGCAACTCCCGCTTCTTTTTTATCTGTATACAGCTTTCCACCGACTGTCATTGCAAAGTGGTCATTATCCTGTAAATCTATTCCTTTTACCACATCTGCATCTACACGCATACCGGCAATCTTCTCTTTTAATGCTGTAATCTGTACCGGATACCGCTTTGCAATATCCGATTCCAGGCGATAGATCTGACTGGTGTGGTTTGCTTTCAGAAGTTTCAGTTTACTTACCTGCACATCCAGATCCATTTTTTCCTTGATGTATTCGTTTCCTGTTGCCAGTGCTTTAATCTCTGCATAGGACAGGGCTGTATCATCTACATCCTCACAGGCACGAACCGGGGATTTACTGGTCATAATCTGCGAAATAAACTTCTGCTTGTTTTCCAGAATCTGCCACATGTACGAATCAAACGTATTTTCCGTTACATACCGGAAGATTTTTACTTTATCATTCTGGTTTCCCTGTCTGAGAATACGTCCCTCCTGCTGTTCCAGGTCAGACGGTTTCCAGGGGCAGTCCAGATGATGCAGTGCAAGTAGTCTGTCCTGAACGTTGGTACCAGCACCGAGTTTCGGAGTGGAACCCATCAGGATTCTTACCTGCCCGGCCCGCACCTTTGCAAACAGCTCCGCTTTTTTTACCTCCGTATTGTACTCATGAATAAATGCGATCTGCTCTTTCGGGATTCCCCGTTCCACCAGCTTGTTTCTCACATCATCATAAACATTGAACGTTCCGTCAGTTTTCGGTGTACTAAGATCACAAAAGATCAACTGGGTAGCCTGTGTATCTTTTCCGTCCTCCCATACCTGGAAAGCATTCTCCACACAGGCATTTACCTTGCTTTCCCCTGCATCCGGCAGCATATCATTTAACAACCTCTGGTCTAATGCACATTTTCTTCCGTCGTTGGTAATCTTGAGCATGTTATCTACCCTTGGATCTACCATACCGCCCCTGACCTGTTCGGCACGTTCTGAAAAGGCTTCCACCATTTCTTTCTGTTCCTCACTCGGCTTTAACACTTCATTGATATATTCTGCTTCTGGTACTGGAAGATTCAGCATATCTGCGGTCTGAATATCCGCAGCTTCCTTAAATATTGAGATCAGCTCTGGAAGATTAAAAAAACGGGCAAATCGTGTTTTTGCACGATAACCCGTCCCTTCCGGTGACAATTCGATTGCCGTAACTGTTTCTCCAAAAGTTGCTGCCCACGAATCAAAATGTCCCATTTCCATATTCATTAAAGTATCATACTGGAGGTATCTCATAATGGTGTATAATTCAGTCATACTGTTTGATACAGGTGTTCCCGTTGCAAACGTGATTCCTTTTCCTCCGGTAATCTCATCCATATACCTGCATTTCATAAACATATCCGAACTTTTCTGTGCATCGGTCTGTGAAATGCCTGCCACATTCCGCATTTTTGTGTATAAAAAAAGGTTCTTGTAAAAATGTGACTCGTCCACAAACAGCCTGTCCACGCCTAATTGCTCAAAAGTCACAACATCATCCTTTCGTGTCTGGTCATTCAGTTTTTCCAGTTTTGCTTTCAGGGTTTTCTTTGTTTTTTCCATCTGTTTGATGGTATACTGCTGTCCTGCTTCCTCTTTTGCCGCTTCGATAGAATAGGTAATGTCTGCAATCTGGTCTTCCAATAATGCAATCTGCCTTTCCCTGGAAAGAGGAATTTTCTCGAACTGGCTGTGTCCAATAATGACCGCATCATAATCCCCGGTTGCAATTCTGGAACAGAACCTTTTTCTGTTTGCCGGTTCAAAATCTTTCTTTGTTGCCACCAGAATATTCGCTCCCGGATATAAGCGTAAGAAATCGCTTCCCCACTGTTCCAGCAAATGGTTTGGAACCACATAAAGGCTCTTTTGTGCCAGTCCCAGACGCTTGCTCTCCATGCCGGCTGCAATCATCTGGAACGTCTTGCCTGCACCTACGCAGTGTGCAAGCAGGGTATTATTTCCATAAAGGATATGTGCCACCGCATTTTTCTGATGATCCATCAGCTTAATTTCCGGATTCATTCCGACAAACTGGATGTGACTGCCATCATATTCCCTTGGTCGGATGCTGTTAAACCGTTCATTATAAATCTTGCAGAGTGTTTCCCGTCGGCTCATATCCTTAAAGATCCACTCTTTAAATTCCTCCCGGATCAGTTCCTGCTTCTGCTGTGCCAGGGTAGTTTCTTTCCGGTTCAGTACCCGGTGTTCCCCATCCGCATCATGTATTGTGTCATAGATTTTTGTATCACGCAGATTCAGTGCATCTTCCAACAGCCTGTAAGCATTTGCCCTCTGTGTTCCGTAAGTTGCGGTGGAAAGCGGGTTATTGCTGCTGTCCACGTTCTTTCCTTTTACGTTCCACTGCCCGGTCACTTCCGCATACTGTACTTTGATACGCTCATAATTGATATGCTGTCGTGGTGTATGGAATGTTTCTGCCATGAACTCTGTAATATAGTCCGGGGAAATCCATGTTGCACCAAGCCTTGCTTCAATCTCGGAAGCATCCAGGTCTTTCGGCTGTACCCGTTCCAGCGCCTGCACATTGACCATATATTCCGGATGGTTTTCTGCAAACTGCCTTGCAATGTTCAGCTTCTCCCTGACATTCCCGGAAAGATACTCGTCGGATGGCTCCCATTTATCCGTAAGCGGATTCTTGAAAATAACCCCCGTAAGCTCCTCTGTGACCTCTTCCTCTGTTTTCCCGGTAAGCTCCATCATATAAGGAATATCTACTTTTGCTTTTTCCCCGATAGATACCGCCAGTGCCTCACTTGCCGTATCTACCGATGTTACCGGCTCTGCCCTGCGGATCGTCCTCTTCGTGAATATGTCTGCTTTCCGCTTCAACTCTCCCTTTTCGTCCAGAAATTCAAGGGAAGTCAAAAGGCAATAGCTGCTGTCCATGCTGAACGCTCTTTTATTCGCATTGCTGCTAAGAAGCCCATACTTTGCAGTAAAGCTGTCATAAACCTGATTCAATTCAGCCTGTAAGCTGGCAACCTCTTCATCACTGCATTCTTCCAACTGCCGTTCCAGAAGCCTGTTTGTTGCATCCCGGATGGCAACCATGCCTCTGACACGCTCGCCTGTCATAACGGGAAGTTCCATCTTATTCATAACAGAATTTTCCCTGTAATAAATATCCTCTCCGACAAGTGCAAAGCTAAAATTCTTAATGTTCGGATCTGCTGGTATGGATACCACCTGTTCTTCCAGTTCCGTATCCGAAATCTCCTGCTCTGTAATAGTTCCCTGGATATGCTTTACTGCTTTTTTTAACTGCTCTGCCAGATCTGCTCCCTCTTTTGCCTTTACCGTCACTTCCTGTTTTCCGTACTGGGTACTTTCTGTTGTGAACTCCCCAAGTACCATTTCCGGGTGGTCGGCAAAATAGGAATTGACCATATAGCCTTCCGGTGTAGTTTTTAACTGTACCCAGTCTGGCTCTGTGATTGCAGCCCTGTTCCTTTTTTGAAAAAACAGAATATCCGCAACCACACTGGCATTGGCGTTTCTCTGGAAAGCATTGTTCGGTAAACGGATTGCCCCCAGCAGGTCTGCCCGGTTTGCAAAATACTGTCGGACTTCCGGATTCTGTTTATCCATCGTACCGCTTGATGTGACAACTGCCACCACTCCGCCCGGACGTACCAGGTCTAAGGATTTTGCAATAAAATAATCATGGATCATAAAATGGTATCTGTCATACTTGCGGTCACTGACCTGATATGCCCCAAACGGTACATTTCCGATTACACAGTCAAAAAAGCTGTCTGGGTAACTGGTTTCCTCAAATCCCTGTACTGCAATCCTGTTTTTCTGGTAAAGTTGTTTTGCAATCTGCCCGGAAACCGGATCAAGCTCCACACCATACATATTTGCAGCACTCATGCTTTCCGGTAAAAGTCCCATAAAGTTTCCTACTCCACAGGACGGTTCCAGGATATTTCCCTGTTTCAGTCCCATATTTCCAAGAGCTTCATACATTGCTTTAATAACTGTCGGAGAAGTATAAAAGGCGTTCAGCGTTGATGCCCTTGCTGCACTGTATTCTTCTGGTGTGAGGATTCCTTTTAACTGCGTATATTCCTCTTCCCATGCACTGTTTCTTTCCTCGAAAGCCTGGGGAATGCCGCCCCATCCAACATATCTTGACAACACTTCCTGTTCTTCCGGTGTTGCTAATCTCTGATCCTGTTCCAGTTCTTTCAGCAGCCGGATAGCTTCCATATTTGCTTTAAACTTTGCTTTTGGACCGCCAGAGCCAAGGTCATCGTCCGTAATATGAAAATTATGAGGTTCCTGCTCTACAATCTGTTCTTTTATATCTTCCGGTCCTGTTTCTTCCTCTGTTTTTATTTCCGGTTCTGCTTCTGGTTCACTGATAATTTGCTCCGGTTCCGCATCTTCTATATCTTCTTCTGGTTCGGAAGCACTCACAATATCAAATAAAGACATCTGATATCCATTTAAGCCATCTGCCTGATCTGGTACTTCCTGTGCCGGAAAAATCGTATAGCTGCCCTCTACATACTGATGTACTTCCGTCAAAAGCTGTAATTTCTTCTCATAAGTTTCATTTACTGATTCAAAATCCAATGGCAGCATCGCCAGAGCATCATCCATCGCCTGTAATAATTTCTGCGACTGCTCCGAATCATTCAGCATAACAGGAAGTTCTTTTCTTGCTTCTTCATTAAAGAAATCCTGCTTAAACGGACGCTCGATTTCTTCTGGCAGTCTTGCATAAAAGCTGATCACTTTTCCTGCAATCCGTTCCCTCTCATATTCCGGCATACGGGAATAATCTGCGGAACGTAAGAACTGCTGGTTATCAATCAGGTAGCCGATTCTTTTTGCCACTTTTGCCCAGGGCAGCAACACCGAAGTATCTGGATTCCCATAGTCCCCTCTCTCCAGCTTCAACCCTTTCCCGTCATAATCTGCATGTGAATTATCTGCCCCACATAAAGCATGGCTCTGACCGCCTATCCCATATTTTTCCTTGATAAAATCTGTCCTTGCCTTATCATCTTCATTCAGAAGATAAAAAGAATAGGTATAAAGCCTTCCATCCGAATACGGACCTCCACCGGCAAGAAAAGCATCTATTTCATCTTGGGTAATAAACACCTTATGTTCCTGCCATGCGAATTCATCTCTTGCACTGTATGGAATTACTTCTGCAGCAAATTTCTGAAACTGACCGGATATTCTGACCGGATTATAGGTGCGGAACCGCATAATACTTTTATCTTCCTCATAAGCCATTGCCAGTCCTTCCAGACGCTCATTCAGATCTGTCAACCACTGCGGATCTGTCAGTTTCTCTTCCAGATAATCTGTTATTTCCGGATAAATACTGCGAAGATATGGTAAATCTTCTTCATCAAAAACAAGTTCTGCCACACCCTCTGCCATGTCTGCTTTCATATAGGCAAGTGACTGTGCATGTTCCTTTACTGCATTTTCCCTTGCAACATCCAGTACCGACTGCGGTGCATATTCGCCCTGTTTCAAAAGCTGATGGATACGTCCACTCACATCTTCCCAGGATAAAAACGCTTTATCCAGAATCTGATCGGTAACGGTATGCCCTACTGCAATCTGCAATCCCGTTTCGTCAAACCAGACAGAATATTCCATGCCATTGATTTCAAAACCTTTTCCACCAGTTCCATACTCCCGCTTTACAAACTCCGTATATTCTTCCGGTGTCTGTTCACTCATAAAATTATAGATAATACGAAGCTGGCTCTTGCTTCGGTTTCCTCCGGTTCTTAAAACCTCATCGACCACCTCACTTGGAATGGCAATCTCCCCGGCATAGCGGGCAGCTATTCTGTTTTCGATTTCCCTTTTCTGTTCATTTACAGATGGAAGTTCGGGCAAAGATAAAGCAGAGGCAATTTCTTCCTCTGCTTTACTTAACTGATCTTCACTTGTATCTTCAATTAGCTGTATACCAATTCCGACAAGATGCTCTCTTCCGCTGTTGCCGTCAGACTGTTCATATGGGCTGTCCACGCCATCGGGTTCTCCTCTTTCGACGGTGCCGGATTCTTCTCCAAAAGTTTCTCCATCTGTACTTCCAATCTCTTCTGTGCTGTTTTCTCGATTTCTTCCAGATGGCTGTTCAATTTCCCTGTCAGCAACAGACTCTGATACAGGCTGTTCTTGTGTTCTTTCAGAAATGTCCTTCGCAGCATTCCGTATTTCCCAATCTGTGCTTCTGTCTCCTGGATTGTCAGATTCGGAAACAGATAATCCCCTTTGCGATGATATGTCAGTTCCATGCTCATTTCCTCCTTCATTTTCCTGTGGATATTCGTTTTCTATGATTCTGTTGTTATTCTCTTCGCTTTCGCGAATTAACGTGTTAAATTTATTATAATTCCTTTCTTCCGAATTTTCAATACCCTTTTTCATTTCTTCTAATGAAATACGGTGTACAAATCTTCCAATATCCACTAACACAGACTCACTGGCCATGCTCGTTGCATTTCCAATAAATGTCAGCACTGATAAGCTGTTATAATCTGTGATATGTACAAAGTCCATTTCTTCCTGCCGTTCCAACGGATCAAGCCCACATCTGGAAGCCAGCGTATAATAAATGCTGTCTGTCAACAGACTGCGAAATTCGCTGCGGATGGTATCTTCTTCCAGCTCCTCCAGGTACGTTCCTTCTGTCACATACGTCAAGCCATCCAGATATTCATCCAGGTTTTCTTCCACCATGTATTTTGCTGTTGCCATCAGTGCATCAGAAAGATTGCCTGCATCCTTAGCTTCCAGTCCGTAAACTTCTTCTAAATGGTTTAATAAGGCATCTTGTTGTTTCTCCTGTAACTGCCACAAATACGGTGTTCTTCCACCTTTTACCTTATGAGTATCCTGAATATCAAATACATACCGGAGTCTTGTTTTCTGCATAGTTTCATCTAAAAGAGCAATTCCCTTTGCTCCTCGATTTACCCACCGCAGCATTTTTTCATTCCATAATTCCAAAGAAGCACAGGCAGTTGCTTTTGGACGCTGTGCGTGGATCAAAAGCTGATCCATAAATGGATACCGATACAGCCTGGCTGCAGTATCCAGATAATTCATCCAATCTCGCGGTGAACTGCTGATACGGGTTGCATGATATTCTGCAAGTCCCCGTATCTCATCTAAATGAGCCATAACTCATTCCTCCTTCCGTCTGTGCTTTATTTCTTCTTTTTAGGAAACTCAAGACTGAATCTGGCTTTTCCATCTTCCAGCCCTAGTACCAGATCGGCATCAAATTTGCTGTCTTTTTTCTTGGAGTACAATCCTTTCACATGGGTACCTGTCTCTTATACACATCTGACGCTGCCGACGAAGCTAG
>ENA-OZHI01000122-OZHI01000122.1-human-gut-metagenome-genome-assembly--contig:-NODE-122-length-20812-cov-28.276581_pt1 | contig 20812 bp, 16 predicted proteins | sample MGYA00244041_ERZ653676 | MGnify/ENA primary metagenome ERZ653676 (study PRJEB26926, sample SAMN06165238) | human gut metagenome | biome: ENVO:00009003; feature: ENVO:2100002; material: ENVO:00002003... | reverse complement strand
CGTGCTTACAGCGTATAGCTGCTTAGCACATTATTGAATTATTAACGAACTATTGGGGAATAGTTATGGTCATAGATTACTATAAATATCAATATGTCATTAATTCTTTCATCAGTTTAAGTTAGATGGAATTATTGGTGATACTTCTATAAAATAATTGTTTGCTATGGATGAAAAAATAGTTGATTCAACATTACGACAGTTGGCACATAAGAAAAGAACCGTAAAAGATTTGATTTCTTTTCTTTCAAACAAATGTGAAGAAACTTCCAATTATACACTTTTGATAGGTGCAGGATGTTCTGTTACTTCAGGTATAGATTCTGGTGGTGATCTCATCAAAAAATGGAAAAAAGAAATTTATGAGTCTGAGAATACTGAAGGAATGAGTGAAGATGATTTCTGGAAAAGCCAGTATGAATGGTATGATAGCCGAAATCCATATTCTTCTTTGTTTCAAAAAAAATATGATTTACCACGTCAACGTCGTATTTTTGTAGAAAAGCAGGTTGCAAAGAAAGACCCATCTATCGGTTATGCGTATCTTGTTAAGTTGATAGAAGAAAGGTATTTTAATACTGTGTTTACGACAAATTTTGATGATTTGTTGAATGAGGCTTTTTATCGTTTTTCACCGGAGCGACCTATTGTCTGTGCACATGACTCTTCAATATCTAGTATAACAATTACCTCTAGTCGTCCTAAAATTATAAAACTGCATGGTGACTATCTTTTTGATGACATTAAGAGTTCTTTGCGTGAGACGGAATCTTTAGACGATAACATGAAACGAAAGTTCATAGAATTTGCTAAAGATCATGGCTTGGTTGTTGTTGGATATGCTGGCAATGACAGATCTGTTATGGATATTTTGTCTATGCTCCTGCAAAGTAATGAGTACTTTAAGCATGGTATTTATTGGTGCATTCGTGAAGATGAAACTAATTTGAGTGATGACCTGAGGCATTTATTATGGAAAGATAGGGTTTATTATGTGCCAATAAAAGGTTTTGATGAGTTGATGTCTACTCTGAATCATTCGTTGACAGGACAATTGCCGATAAATAGGAAAATGCTTAGTAGTGAGCATCATAAAGAACTTATTGGCAAGTTGACAAATAATAAATATATCAAATCTTTACAGGAGAATCCTTTTATCAAAAAAGATATTGATGATCTTAATAAAATCGTCAATTCTAACATTGTTAGTGATTTTTTTAAATATATTAGTATTAAAAAAGTCGATGATGATGAACCTAAGCGTAAAAGTAAACTTAGAAAATTAAGTGGGAAAGAACGTGATGTCTTGGCAGAGTTGAACGCTTTGTATGAAGAAAAGAAATGCGAAGAATTACTTCTGAAAATAGATGAAAAATATAAGGAGGAAAAAGGTGAAACTCAATACGCATGTCGCTTGTTGGAATTAAAAGCAAAAACATTAAAGTTTTTCTTCTTTGATAAAAAGGAGGAACTCAGAAATACCTATCTTGAATTAATAAATTTAGATTCTAAACAAGAAGGTTATTATCTTGATGCTTTCTATGCAATGGCGAAACATGAATCCAAAATGTTTTTCTTGGAAAGGGCAATAAATGAATTCTCTTCAGATTTCTACTTGTATAATCAAAAGGCTCTATATTTGCTAGATTATGCACGTGATATGTGTTTTGCTGATAATTATTCAAAATTGCTCGACGATATAAAGACATGTATATCTAAGTCCTTGGAACTGAATCCTTCTCCAGAAAATGAAGCTTTGATGAGAATGATATCACTTATCAAACTTAAGGAGAGTGATTATGAAAAAGTAAAACAAGAAATAAAAGAGTTTATTGATACTCATGTAAAAAAAGGGACAGTATTGTATGGTCAAGTTGTATCGAAGTATTATTCTTATCTCTCAATGGATGAAAATAAGGCAATACAAATATTAAAGGAATTATGTGCTTTATATAGGGAGGCTGACGCTCCGTTGAAGTATGAAAAATGCTTAGTGGCATTATTGTCTTTATATGAGAAGAATGGTAATAAGGAAGATTATCGGCGAGAAGTTGAAGAATATAAGAAAGAGTTTGTTCCTTCTATTACGTTTGAGCATATTATCATGGAGGTTAGAGTCGCTTTCTTTGGAGATGTTGATGAAGTAGAAAAAGAAGTTTTAGCTAAGTTGGATAAATTGAGTGATATTAACGAGAAGATTTATTATAGAAAATTCTTGTTTAAACTTTATTTTAATACAAATAATAAAGCTAAAATAAAAGATGCTTTTGAAAAATTAAGTGATCCAACTTTGGAAGACAAAACTGATTATTATGAAACGATAGAGGATTATGATGCTGTTCTATCATTATTGGAAAATCATTGGAAAGATAATCCAGTTACGTTAGACCAAATATGCACTTATTCTTATTGTTTATTACAAAAGAAAGAATATCAAAAAGCTTACTATTTTATATCTGATTATTATTCTAAACCAGAGTATGCTGATGGAGTAATTTACATAAATTATTTCATGTCTGAAATGCACTATCAGAAAAAAAATATAGCAGAAATGAAAGATAAAATCAATAAGAAAATATTCAGGAATAAGGATAGGTTCTCGAAAAGAGTTTTGATTTCTGCACATGCATTGCTTAATGAAAAGAATGATATGTTGAGATGTATAAGACAATTGAAAAAAAGTGAGGCTTTACTTAAATATAGACTTGTAAAATGGCCTGTTTTAAGACCTTATTTTAATGATTCGGATTTTAGAAGTGCATTGGGATTGGACTGATTCTAGAAGTAATTTGATAAGTGGAAATTGTTTAATGAATGAGATAACCTTAATTTTTGCTTTCTTGCAATACAGCCTTGGGGGTAAGGTGGATATGAATAATGTTGTAATCGATATGAACTGGCAACAACTATACTCCTTTGCTTCTAAGCAATCTCTTCTAAGCAATCTCTTCTTGGCTTCTGTTTTTATGGTATCGAGCGACTGGGGAAGGAATATCCTGAGGAGTTGAAGCAGAACCCGATAGGGAGGGAACTGCTGATGACTTGGATGGGTAAGGCACAACAAATTCGTCAACAGAACATGAAGGTGAATGCTGTGGCAGGTAAGCTCTTCGCTATGTTGAGGGAGGATGGCTTCAGATGCTGCATCTTGAAAGGACAAGGCAATGCCTTGATGTATCCGAATCCATATTCTCGTACTCCAGGGGATATTGATGTATGGGTGAATGCTAGCAGAGAAGATATAACAGAATATGCTAAGCGTCATTTAAATCTAGAGGATGATATAAGGTTTCATCATCTTGAAACAACTATGGATGGAGTACCGGTAGAGCTGCATTTCTTCCCTTGCACAATGAATAATCCTATCTATAATGCACTTTTGCAGAAATGGTTCAAACGGAATGCGGATCTGCAATGCTCAAATGTTGTTAGCCTGCCAGACGGTATTGGAGAAATCGCTATTCCTACTTCGGCATTCAATGTGATTTATCAGCTGACGCATCTATATCACCATTTCTTCGATGAAGGGATTGGAATGAGGCAAATCATTGACTACTACTATGTTGTTTGCGACTTTTATAAAGTCTATCAAAAATCTTCTAAAATCACCCCGTCCCTCTTTACCATTAAAGAGGGCTCCACCTCTCACCCCGACCCTCTCACCCTCAGGGGAGAGGGAGGAAACCGCCCTACTCGGTGCTCGGAACCGCTACGCTCTAAGGATGGCGGACCATCAAAGGTCTCGCCAGATTGTGCGGGATGGGACCGCTGGGGTGTTAGTGGGGATATAGCTTCTGATGCTTCTGTCAGTTCTGCTTTCACTACAGATTCTTCTGCCTCTACTGCTTTAGTTGTGGTGCAGAGAGAACTGAATTATTTGGGATTATGGAAGTTCGCAGGGGCGGTGATGTATGTTCTGAAGGAGGTGCTTGGATTGGCTGAGGATAAGATGATTGTACCAATGGATGAGAAGCGTGGGAGGTTGCTGTTGGCAGAGATTCTGGATGGTGGTAACTTCGGTAGGCATTTTACGAAGTATGCTGGGTTTACGCATCAGAGTATGGGGAAGAAGTATTTCCTGAAAATATAGAGAAATATGCACTTCGTTCGATATTTTCCTGCTGAAGCGCTTTGTGAACCATTGTTCCGTACTTGGCACTTCTTCTGGAGGCTAAAATATAAAAAATAAATTAATCAAATAATTAATTGAAATAACTCTGTTTATGTTTGTCGAGATGCAGATAGGTAATCAGCTAGATGAGGATGACTATCTGCACTTCAATTATCAATGATAATCATAATGAAGAAAAAAGTTTTTGTAAGCGGTTGTTACGACCTGCTACATTCCGGTCATGTGGAGTTTTTCCAGCAGGCATCACAGTATGGTGACCTGTATGTGGGTATCGGATCGGATGCTACTTATCTGGAGTATAAGCATCGCAAGCCTATGTTCCCGCAGGAGGAAAGGCTATTCATGGTCAAGAATATCAAGGCGGTGAAGGATGCGTATATCAATGAGGGAAGCGGAGTCATCGACTTCCTGCCTACTCTTGATAAGGTGAAACCGGACGTGTTTGTGGTGAACGCTGAAGGTGGGTCTGATGAGAAACGTAGGATCTGTAAGGAAAGGGGCATAGAATATATCGAACTCCAGCGCACTCCTCATGCTGGTTTGAAGGCGCGGTCTTCTTCTGACTTGAAGAAGGCGTTATTGAACGTATCTGAGAATGCAGCACAGGAGGCGGGGATTCCTACCCGTCTGGATCTGGCTGGTACTTGGATTGATCAGCCTTATGTAAGCATGTATCATCCGGGATGGGCAATTACTATCTCGCTGGAACCTACCTTTGAGGTGCGCGACCGCTGCGGTCTGTCTACCTCTACCCGTAAGATGATTCAGAAGATATGGCCGGTGAAGTTGCCGAAGATGGACCCGGAGATGCTCGCCCGACTGGTTTTCTGCTTTGAGAACAATCCGGAGCGTCATGATGGTATCATCTCTGGTGCCCAGGATTCTATCGGTATCTGTGTTCCCGGTCTGGTGCGTCATTATTATGACAACAACTTCTGGCCGGAGAAGATAGAGAGTACGCAGGATGAGATGACTCTCCGATTCCTGGAAGACCATCTGGTGATGATTCCGATGGAACCGAGAAGACCGGGATGCAGTGTGGTGGAAGGTAAGGATATCACGCCTGAGAAGGTGAAGGCGCTGGCTGATGCAGCTGATGCCTGCTGGAAGGCGATTCTGGCGCACGACCTTGATGCCTTTGCTGCCGCATACAGGGCATCTTTCGAGGCCCAGATTGCGATGTTCCCGGGTATGGTGAATCCGTCTATCAACGGTGTGATAGAACCGGAGGCAAGTGTGCAGCCGATGATTGACCGCTACAGCAACATGGAGGAGGTTCTGGCATGGAAGATGCCTGGAGCCGGTGGCGGCGGTTATCTGGCACTGGTAGTAAAGGACAGTCTTAAATTTGCAGAGAATCATGACGAAGCCATCCATCTTCAGATACGAAGGGCATAACTATCTGGTGCCCTTCCTCATCATCAGCAGCTTCTTCTTCATGTGGGGCTTTGCCCATGGCATCCTCGAGGTGCTGAATCCGCATTTTCAGGAGTCGTTTCATATTAGCAAGGCGATGTCGGCCCTGACGCAGGCTGCTGTCTATGGTGCCTACTTCCTGATGGCACTGCCTGCCGGATGGATTATCCGGAAATGGGGTTACAGGAGGGGTGTGATAACAGGTCTGGTTCTCTTCGGTATCGGTGCCCTGATGTTCATACCGGGAAGCAGGATCAACAGTTTCTACTTCTTCGTTCTGTCGCTGTTTGTGATAGGATGCGGACTGACCTGTCTGGAAACGAGTGCGAATCCTTATACTACGGTACTGGGACATCCTGACAAGGCGGAGAGCAGAATCAACCTGTCGCAGTCGCTCAATGGTATCGGATGGATTGTGGGACCGCTGGTTGGCGGTCAGCTTCTGTTCTCGGGTGTCAACATTGCCATTCCTTATGCCTTGGTGGGTATCTTCGTGCTTGCTGTGGCGCTGGTCCTATCAAGGATCAAGTTGCCGGACCCTAGGAGAGCGCATGAGGCGGATACGAACGAGAAGGTGGAGGAGAAGCCGATGCGAGTGATGGCATTCGGTTTCGGTATGCTGGCCTTGTTTCTTTATGTGGCAGCCCAGACGGGTGTGAACAGTTTCTTCATCAACTATGCAGAGGAGAGTATTCATATAGAGAAGCAGACTGCCAGTCTGTATCTCGCCTTTGGCGGAATGGGTCTGTTCTTTATCGGCCGACTGGCTGGTGGTGTCATCATGAATTATATCCAGCCAAGGCTGGTGCTGCTGGTCTGTGCCATCCTCACCTTTGTAGCCACATTGATTGTGGTGGTATGTAGCGGCACCTTATCTCTTATTGCGTTTTTCGCCCTGTATCTGGGAGAGAGCATCATGTTTCCGACTATCTTCTCGCTGGCATTGAGGGATGCGGGTACAAAGACCAAACTTGCCTCTTCATTGCTTATCATGACGATAGTGGGTGGAGCGGTTGCTCCGGTAATCATGGGGTATATTGCGGATACAACGGGCTGTATGGCGATTGCCTTTCTTATACCGCTAGTTTGTTATGGGGTGATTGGAGGGTATGCACTTTCGAATTGCTCTGGCTCTTCTTTGGCAAAGGAGTAGTTTTTTCGAAAACCTACCCGTCCTTCCTTACCCTTAAGGAAGGCTCCACCTTTCTCACCAAGCCTCTCTTCCCTCAGGGACGAGAGGATGTAACCGCCCTCCGGTGCTCGGAACCGCTTCGCTCTAAGGTTGGCGGACCATCAAAGCCCTTCGCCATGGTTGTGCGGGATGGGACCGCCTGGCTAAAGGTGGATAGGATTATTGAAGTGCTGGTTTTGTAGTAATTCGCTGATGAGTTGCAGATTTCTTTTGATTTTCTTGGTGGTTTCGAGGAAAAAGCGTATTTTTGCGGCAGATTGCAATTAAAGAATTTAAAAGGAGAACTATTATGGATACATTAGATAAAGAATTTTGGGAAAAACGTGAAGCTGCTATGAAAAGATTTATGGCGGCAAAAGAGCGTAAAAAGGCTCGTGTAGCTGAAATTACTAAGAGCCTTTGTGAGGAATATAAGGAACGAACGGGGGTATATCCTAAATATATAAATGTTTGGTAATGAAACCACTTCCTTTGGATATAATTAATGCTTCTGCTCCTTATGAGGTTTATTGGCATGAAACGTCTCGAACTTATCGCTTTAAAAGTGATTTTAGTGTGGTACTTGCTATTGGCTTTGATGATGATGACATCATTGAAAATGCAGAATCATATGTCTTTTCTATCATCAATGTAAATAAAATACCTTCTCCACGAGACTTGAAAATGCGTGATACGGTGATGCTTATCATAGAGAACTTCTTTAATATGAACGAAGCAGCTCTCTTGTATATTTGTGAGGGTGGGGATGGTAAGCAGCATATGCGAAGCCGTCTGTTTGAATATTGGTTTTCCTCTTATCAAATGAAAGATAAGTTTATTTTGATGCCTGTCAGTATCGAAGATATGGAGGGAATTGAAAATTTTGCAGCTTTAATTATTCGAAAAGATAATCCGAATGTTTTAGATATTGTTGCAGAATTTTCAAACACTGTGGCTATGTTTAGGGTAAAACCTAATAGTCATGACTCATTTCTTTTGATATTCTTGATGGGCTTAAAAGTCTTTACGACCCCTTCGGTTCCCCTTACAGGGGACAGAAACCCTTCTCGAAAAGGGAAGAATGTAACCGCCCTACAGGGCTTTTTTTCTAAAATCATCCCGTCCTTCTTTGTTGATAAAGCGAGCTGCACTCGGCAATTTGAAAGCAAGCTTTCATTGCACTCATTGGCATCGCTTTTTCCCATTAAAGAAGGCCTTTTCGAAAACCTACCCGTCCTTCCTTACCCTTAAGGAAGGCTCCACCTCTCACCCCGACCCTCTCACCCTCAGGGAAGAGGGAGGGAACCGCTCCTCCTCGTCGCTCGGAACCGCTACGCTCTAAGGTTGGCGGACCATCAAAGGTCTCGCCAGATTGTACGGGATGGGACCGCCGGGAGAGGAAAGTTTACAGTTTATAGTTTACAACTTATATTCGGGGGATTTTGTTGATTTATTGTGAATTTCTTGGTGTTGTAATTTGCAGATAACTTGCAGATTTATTTTGATTTTCTTTAGCGGTTTCAATAAAAAAGCGGAACTCTGCGGCAATAAACTATAAAATGAATAATGACTATGATGGGAATATTACAAGTTGCCTCTTATATATACAAGCGCTATATGGATGATTTTGGCGTTCGTATTGATGAAATGAAGTTGCAGATTTGAGTGAAGCAAAGAATCAAGGAAGAGGATGTGGCTTATGACACACCCTCTTCTTTGTAAAACAGCTGTTTTTTATACTTTAATTATATATAAGTAAAAGATGTTATTGTATTTATCACTTATCTGATGTTTATTTCAGAACCAGGCGTATTGGCATCGCCTTGTAGCGGCCATTGTTCATGCCGTTGCTACCACTCACGAATCTCATATTGGATAATCCTTTCCTCTTGTTGTAAACATCAAAGTATCTATACCAGAAACCATATTCAGGACTGTTGGTACCGAAGCCCTGCGTACCTGACAGCAAAGTCTTGGTCCAGAGATTTACATGGATAGGGTTCTTATGGCTCTCGCCCTCCAAGAATCCACCCATAGGCAGATAGATGTATGGCAACTCGGAATCCACCGTCTTGATACGCACGCAGTTGTAGGTTTCTCCTAACGATGTGGACTGTGGTACCACCTCCAGATTGCCTGCATTAACTAATTCTTCGAACACGGCATCAGTTGGAATGGTATAGCCTGTTGGTGCCAAGGTGCTGGAGAGATCCTGAGTGGCATCGCTGGTGCTCTTTTTTTCAGAGATACAGAAATAGCCACCAATGGCTTTCTTGTTCTTTGCCAGTGCCACCACATCTGGGGCATAGTAACCATTGTTGGATGCACCTAGGTTGCGGTCTAACATATAATAAGTAGTGGTGGTTTCATCGGCCTTCTTTCCCTCTACCTTTACCACACCATAATAGAACCAGCCCTTCACCTTCTTCTCGTTATCTCCGTTTTCTGCCAACTGATAATCATTATATACCTTGGAAGTCTCATCTATCTTATGGAAGATACCAGTATGATAAACAGGATAAGTGATCTCGATGCCAGCCTGGTTCTTGATGGTAAATGAAGCCTTCCACAAATTCTTGTTTACCGTAGTATTGGTAAGGCTTACCTTCCACTTACCATTATCTTCTTCCACTTTGATTTTATCATCCTTTTTAGTAATCTGATCACCATCAAGTTTAGGGATAAGATACGTGATATCGGCTGTTCCCACGCAGAAATGCAAACCATCATTTCTCACAGCCCCTTGCATTTCTTCAGGAGTGATGCCTTGCACACCAGTGTCCAACCAGTTGAAATAGTTGGCAGCTACGGTGGAGTTATTATACTGCATGGTTACGATTCTATCAGGATCCTTTCTTCTAAAATCAAAACCAGCCTGCTTGATGGTTATATCAAGAGAAAGGTCGCCATAAGTAACGGTGATGGTGCCTATACGTGGTTCCTCTGATTGGTCATTCTTTGTAAGCGTAAGCTTCAAGGTATATTTCTTACCTTTAGAAGACTTTCTGCCTGTCTCTGGTGTATCATTCACAGTCTCTTGATCACAAGCGGTTATCCAAGACGCTTTCTTCTGGACACTATACAGCCAATCATCACTACTCGTTGCATCTGGCAAGGTAGTAACAATGGTTACGATAGCCTTTGTAGTGCTTGCATCTACCTCCTGATAATCGCTCACTCCCAGTTCATAGTCTTTGCAAGCTATCATTTGGGTGATTTCTGGGTTATCGTCCACCACCTCTACTTCCACTCTATTCTCTGGCAGACTCTTCTTAGCCTCTTCAAGCGTAGAGAAGCCATAGTCGTTTACCTTGGTTACCTTGATGGTATAATGGTGGTTACGGAGCAAGGCATATTGGATTTTCTCTTTAGCATCCTTGTAGAGTGCCACCTTATAATATCCTTCTCTATCATGTCCTTCACTATCCTTATAATTCGCCTTGATAATCACCATTGCCTTGCCTGCAGAAGTTTCATTTACTGCCACGGTGGTTGCGGTACCGCCGCCCAATGGGTTGTCTTCCGTTCTGAGAGCGGTAGATTCCGCCAAGTCATCGGTTTTTTGCTCGGTATTATAATTGGCAGGAGCTATGGCTGCCTTGGTTGCCATGCTATAGACATACAAGCCTGCATTGGTGAAATTACTCTGGATGCTATTGTCTATCTCCAAACTAATCTTGGCGCATTGGCGCAACATCGTCACTGAAGGATTAGCTTCCAAAAGTTTATCTATTGAAATTTTACCCCAGCAGATAGGGGCATCAAGCTGAGGGGCTCTCTCCTTAGCAGCAGTGAGAGACTGCAAGTCTTGTGCCTCGGCATCCGTCATGTCGCTGGCATTGGCTACAAGATGTACATTCTTGGTACCAGCAGGTACATTGGTTATCTTTACCTTGTAGCTGCCATCAGACTGCTGTGATAAGGTAGAATAGCAATCTGTCTGGTCTAAGTATTTGTCCTTATCTCCATAGAACACAGCGCAGAGCGAATTGAATGTCTCCGAGGCCCCCGCTCTTGTACCAATCTGTTGCTTGGTGAAGTTAGTCAATTGAAGGTTCAAGACAAGTCCCTCGGCAGGGATTTCATCCCCGCCGAGTCCGATAGCCTCCATCGTATCCTTGCAGGAAACAAGGCTTAGGAGCAATCCAATCCATATCATTAAATGTTTGATCTTCTTCATTGCTTAAACTGATTTATAACAGTGTTCAAATCTGATTCTAATCTTATTTACCAAATGGCTTGCCAGGGTGCCAAGAGGAGTCATCGTAATAGCCTGTGTCATTATGCTTCTCATAGCTGTTGCCATTGAAAAGGAGAATGGATTTGTCGTCAGAGATTTGCTTATCTTTCATAATTCTGATGTCCTTCTCGTGGTCTCCCTTAACAGCCTTGAGAGTAATCACAGTCTTATACCAACCATTATTCAAATTATTGCATGACCAACTTTTACCCGCTGTATCATAGATGGTAAAAGACTCGCGCTCTTTATTATTGTCATCACCATATTTGCCATTGGCGACACCATATACCTTGAACCATCCGTTAGTCGGGAATTTGGTGTAAATGGTAAAGTTGATGTTCTCAATAGTTGGCATGGCATCATATATGTTCCAAGTAGGATCTGATGTTGGATCATAGACAATCCAACCCTCTCGATCCTCATAGTCGAAGAGAGGAATACCCGGCTCCAAGTGGTGAGTGCAACGATGAAGCGTATAACCTAGTTCCTTATTGGTATTGTTACTGAATATAATCAATGTTTCACCAGGCTTGATGGTCTTTTTTCCCGTAGCACCAGGACCTGTATGAATCGACTCGGCATTCTCTTTGAAGTCCACGTAATACCAACCCACATTCGTATAATCCGCAACCATTTTATTACCAGGCCAGTGTTCTGTAAATTTCCAAACTTTAGAGCTGGCTTCAGTTCCGGTTGTCTCACCAATCTGGGTATAGACATAGGTATAATGAGAGTCTGGGTTAGGTATGTAAACTCGGTTATCCTTTAAATCATACCATCCATCTGCCCAGTTGGTATTTCCTTCAGTTCCATTATAAGTCTCTTTCTTTTTTTCTTCAAGTGTACCCTCATAATTATCAGTTCCATTACCTCCTTTATAATGTGCGCGGTCGTTGATGGCACGGAAGTTGATACGATAGTTACCCATTGCAGGCTTTACCGTTACCTTGATTTTCTTGACAAAGTTGAAGCCTTCTGCAGATTCCTTTGGCTGCACAGTGAGGTAATGTACTGTCGTGGTAACAGGGTCACTGATTGCCACAATCTTGAAGGTTCCTTCTGAAGTATCAGGTTTATCGCAAGATGCCTTAATGGTTGACTTACCTACGGTGGAAGAGGTGTTACCGGTGAAAGCCAAACCGCCGAGGTTGGTCTTAAACTGTACCACTTTGGGATTGTTGTCGCTACCCCAATAGATGGTTACTTCCTGTGGATTTACCTCAAAATAAGGAGAGGCATCATAGGTTACATCGAGATACTTCTTAATGTTACCAGCCTTAATCCAAACCTTTGCCGTACCCTTGTACTTTCCATTATAGTCGGAGAACTTAATGTCCTCGTTGATTTTGAATGTGATTCTATGATTCTTCACTGAATCTAGCTTGCTCAACACAATCACATCTTTCTCACCACTGGATGTTGTTACCTTTTCATCGCAACCGAAATCTGCCGCTGTCAGCATTACGTTCGACTCATAGTCGATGGAGTCTGTCGTGGTAGATGTTACGCTCGCCTTCGTCTTGCTTACCCACAAAGTAGTATGATTGAAGTCGGCATCTATCGTTACAGGAGTCCAGTCCTTTACGCTCACATTACAGTCGAGAGTCATGTTTCCCAGACTCTTGATGTTGCCGATAATCTCATAATAGGTGCCACGAGGGAAGGTCGGAACTTCGGTGGAAGTTGGGCGATGTCCCAGCTTAATCGTATAGTTGTTCTCAAAGCTACCATTCACAAAGCCATTAACTTTGAGGGTAGACTGCTGAGAGGCATTGGCGATATAACGCTCAGGCAGATAGTAAGTGCCTTGGAAAAGCCACTTATCGGCGGCATTATGTGGAGCAGCTGTAGGAGTAGCACCCTGAACAAGGGTGATGATGTTCTTATTATTCACATTGGCATTGGCTGCTTTCTCTGTCCAGTCTCCCGCCTTATAATAACCACCCTTATTGCTTGCCTCAGAAGAAGTTGCATAAACTTCATTTTCAAAACCTTTGGCATAATCTGGGCTAACATTAGAATTGCTAAATGCTCCATTCCAACTCAGCGTGGTGCTAGGAGAAAGCTTTTGAGCCAGAATATCCTTGATGCTATAGCTATTACCATTGAATGCAGAACCTTCAGCAGTAGGGTCGAAAAGCAGGTTGAGCTTAACCTTTACGCATGTAAACTTCAGGTTAGCTGCCACAGTGGTATATTTCTTACCACTTTTTTCTATTTTTGTATCGATGATATTACCGTTCACATCCTTTGGCTCATAAATCATCGGGATGTTTGTAGAAACCGGCATTCCCGGTTCTGTTCCAGCTACATAATAGTTCAGTACTATTTTTTTGAGATCTTTTTCTGTTTGGATAGTCTGACCACTCAACACCTTGTTCATATTGGCAACCACATAGATATGGTAAGTGCCCGGCTCGATATTGAGCTGATAGTTAGCTACATGCTGCTCCAGCATCATCGAAGCCAGTGGGGCAGGGAGCGTCTCTATCAGGAGCTTGCCTTCATTTCCTGTAGGGAAAGCATAGAGGCTCAGGTCGTTGATCTGGCATTCATCTACCGTGGCATTATAGGTAGGAAGGGCGGAAGCATCGTCGGGATTGGTGCCGCGGCTGCTGAGCACGGTTGGCACGAGTACATGCAAGTTGCTTTCTGACGAAATGGGAGTGCGCTCGCCTCCAAGTTCGTCAGAGCAACTTACTGTAACCAACAATATAAACCAACTAACTAAACTTAAAATGAAATCTCGTATTTTCATTGTTTCTAATTTTTAAAGTCAAATACTCTTATGAGCTAAATGCCCGGAAGGGGCTCTGACACCTGAAACGGTTAGAAATCGACACGCTGGATGCGCTTGCTCCAATCCAGGATGGAAATGCTGAGCTGCACATACTTCCACTGGTTGCCCTGGAGGAAGAAGTCGAGCTTGTAGTCGTACTCTCGGTCCAGGAATTCCTGCTCTGAATAATGGCGGGCTTCGAAGGCGCCACGGCCTTGAGCCAGAAAGTCAGCAAGATTGATGCGTGCCACCTCTTCGCCAGTAGTCTTGTTCGTGATGGTGAGGATGGCGTTCTTGTCGTTTTCTTCTGCCGGATGCCAGATGAGTCGGGAGAACATGAGGGCGGCATGAGCGGTGCGCTCCTTTACATTGCCCTCGGTATCCTTAAACTCAGTGGTCCAGGTGTAATATGGGGTATATGTCAACTCCTCGTCGGGGAGGAGAGAGTTGTCGTAACTGATATCGCCGTTGGCATTGGTTATCTGATAACTGAAGTCATCGGCATTGATGTTGGCAGGCTCGTCGGTCTGATGCAGGCTGATGGTGAGCTGCTTGGTATCACGAACCAGACCGATGGTATGGCGTGTAACCTGCAGGTCTTTTACTTCAACCAGTTCGTTGCTGAGTCCCTGCCAGAGTGTATCGAGCGGTTGGCTCTGGTTGTTTACCTTGCCCTGTTCGCGGTCGAGTCGTGCATGGAGGGAGGTGATGTTGTCACCCTGCTGTGGCAGAGCTATCTGGAATTTGGCACCTGGCTGCGCAAGTGCATCTTCATATTTCTTTTGGAAGGCGAAGGTTGCGAATCTGTATTTGCCCGGTTCCAGATTGATTCGCATGGCATAGTTAGGGTCCTTGAGCGGCTGTGATGTCGCATCGTTATAGGCATCATGGCGAGCAATGAAGTTGCCCTGCTCGTCGTATACGAATACGCAGAGTCCGCCCACATGATCTTTGAACATGTCGGCACGCTGCACGTTGTAGTCGTACTTGAACTGCAAGTCAACACCCATGTCACAAGGAGGCAGGTCGTCGTGCATCAAGTCGTTGCAGCTTGCTAGCAGGCTGCCGGCCATGATGAAGCCCCATCCCATGCATATATTCTTGATCCAACTGTTAAACTTCTTGTTTGCCATGATGCTTATCTGTTTTATGAAAAAGTAAAGTGTATAAATAGATTCTTATTCTTCCGAGATAGCCAGCCGCTCCTTAGCGCTAGAGCGGCTGAGCTATATATAATAATGTGTAATGGATTACAAATCAACTATGTCTGAACGCTTAGCCCAAGAAAGGATCTTTACGCTGACGCTAAGATACTTCTCATTCTCATCATCTGGCTGAGTTGGGTCTACTGGAGGTACACCAGGGTAGCCAGGGCCATAGACGTTGCCAACTGTCAATTCATACCAGTTGTTACGGAGCATACCATAACGGCCAAGATACTTACCGTTATCTGTTCCATAAGATTCACCTGAGTTCCATGGAGTCAATGAGCCGAAGTGCTTAACACGAGCGATATAATATGTAACACCCTTTGCGTATGTATTGATACCAACCATCGCTTCTGCATGTTCTGCTCCATCAATCAAGCCGAGTTTATCATTAATCTCTTTAACGATTTGTGTACCTGTCTTACCATTATAATCTGTATCGGCAACAAGAGTTGTACCAGTAGAATCCTTGATATCTGCCAAGGTAATCACATGAGATCCTTCTTGCTTGAGATTTGTATAGTCAACTGTACAACCTGGGAGAACTGAAGTTGCTGCAGTATTAACTGCAGTCTCTAAGGCTGCTGCTTTCAGGATAGTTGTCATATTACCGATGGTGTAGAATGTTCCATCTTTATCTGCAAGGGGATTGCCTGCATCATCCTTAGGAGTATATGTTGCCTTGAAGATAACGCGGGTTGTCTGACCCTGATACATGTTAGCCAAGTTGAAGGTGTTCTCTAAGCAATATACCGGATTGGTTTCGCCGAAGTCTTTATCAATCTTACTTGTAGCATCGATAAAATTGAATTCTTCTTTTCTTTTTTTATCATTAACATCATCTGCAGTATTGAGTTCAGCCAAATTGTAGTTAGGGTCCTTACCCCAATAAACACGGCTGTTAGTACCTATGAAACGAGGAGTAGTCCAAATGGCAGGGAAATCTGTGCTCAAGCCATCAATATTATGAACAGCGTATGTCTTCTTGTTTGTGATATCCAAAGCCCAATTGTTGAATTCTACTGTACTCTGTGTAGGAGTATTTGTTGCCTTGTCTATAACTGTTTTTGTAGTAGGATCAGTAACAGACATCTTCGCTACACCACGCTCTACATAAACTGTTGCGGCACTAGTTCCTGCCTCTGCTTTTTCCTTGGAAGAATAAATATTTTCTTTATTAATAGTAACCAAAGTTGTTGGTGAGGCAGTTCCTTTCAACGGAGCATTAGCCATATAGAAGTCATTATCAGCCGCCAAATCGTCTACTGAAGGAGTCAAAATTTGGCTGTTCCACTCATTATAACTTTGACCAACAGTAGGCAATGGTACCTTTACTCCACCAGTTTTATTGTTATTAAGCAAAACCAAAACATAATATTGATTCTTGGTATCCACATTAGTAAGCTTTGCTACCAGCTTTTTAGAAGTTGTTGTGATACCACCTGTAGTATCGTCAGTCCAATCTGCAGCAGCTGTTGGTAAATCTACGCTCTCAACAAACTTGCAAGAGCCTTCATCTGAACCATACTTCTGGAAAATAAGGGCAGTTGCGCTTTTTACAGCATACTCTTTTGCTGTGCCTTCATCCATTTCAGCACCACCAGCATCTGCAGCACGAGTTCCACTTACCGAAGGCAAGTTGATGGTGAAAGTTGCATAACCAACACCAGTTTCATTAGTACCAGTACCTGGACCTGCGGTTCCCAGGTCCTCATTGCTTGAACAGCTTGCTGTCATAGCTGCGATGACAGCCAAGCCAAATAAATGTTTAATCTTCATAATCTTTGAAAGTTAAGCTTGTTTATAATCGTTATTCTCTAATTTTCTGTTATTCCAATTCCTTTATCTGCTTGAAGACATCTCTTACACGCTCTGCCTCTTTCGAGTTGCCTGCCTTGGCAAGATGCTTTTCGGCAGAAGTAAGATCACCTTTCTGCAAATCGGTGCAGGCGGCATTGAGATTCGCTGTCTCATCATCTGGGAAGAGACGGACGGCGATGTCGAATACCTCGTTAAACTCTGGCGAACCCGGCTCGTAAGTCTGTGCCACCAGGAACATCTCCTGCAGAGAAAGCTGCTGTGGTTTGGTCTTCAATATCTCTTTGGCCTCTTCGATGCTGAACGGACGAATCGTGTAGGTTACCGTATAGTCGCTATGACGGAGACGAGGATAGATATGATCCAGGATATAGCGGTAACTAGTCGGATGAAGTTTTCTGATCTTCAGGTCCTTATCATCAGGAGCCAGCGAGGAGTTAGCTATCTCGAGAATTGCTTCCTTATCAGCCAGATGACTAGCCTGGATCTTCTTCTTGAATCCTTCCCAGTCTTCCGGTGTAGCCTGATAGGTAAAGAGCTTGCAGTTTAAGGTGTAGAGGCTGCTCACATATTTACGGAGGGCAGCTGCACGCTCGTTGGCAAGGCGCTTGTTGTTGGCATACGAACCATCAGGCGAAGCAAAACCATGGATATCAATATCTGTGATTTCAACGTTCTTGTCGTTCTTCACCAGGTCGATGGTGGAAGTAATCTTCTTCAGCTCAGTAGCATTCTCACGGAAGTTGGCAAGAATATAACTCTTGTTAACCACAAAGCTGAGATAGGCTTCACCCTTTTCGGCTCTTACCTTCTTGGCTTCCGCCTTCGGCTGCACAAAGAAATCCTTCGTAATCTTCGGTGTACGGTCGATATCCGCAATCGGCGTATTGTCCTGTTCTATCAGGTTGCCACATCCGCAAAGATCTTCTTTCACCGAGAGTTTGAACTTCTTCATCCATTTCTGATAAGGAACAGACTGGACGAAGTAAACCTGCTGACTGGTCTTGTTCTTGCGGGTAAGAACCTGTGCCTGCGGATTCTTCTTGCTGTCGGCAAGTCGGCGGTATCTTACAGCCTGGTTTCTACCCTGGATGATGATAGGGTTGAGAGCGATAGAATCAGTTCCTTCCATTACCGGTGTGAAAACAATCTGCTGCTCTGATTTCATCTTCAAATCGTTCAGATTCATACGGAAGGCAACGTCCATCCGGTTGCCGTTCTTGCGTGCTAAAACGCTTTCTACCTGAACCTTACCCCCTGCCAGCTGTTGAGCCTGAGCAGGCATGATGCCCTGAGAAAGGAGTATGCAGAGGGGCGAAATGACCGCATAAAGCTTCATTTTATCCATATTATGATTTCCCTAATTTTTTTTTGTATTCTGTCTAGTTATTACGTGTTTATATTGTCAGTTAAAACAACAGTTAAATTAAATTCTTAGAACACGTATATGAGAGATAGTGCGGCTTTTGTAGGGCCCACATAGTTGCGGTGGTCTTTGTCGAGACATTTTTCGCATCGTCCGTAAAGCTTGTAAGGACTGTAGGCATATCCCAAACCGATAGACCCTTCGAAATTGAGGTGCTTATTGAGTAGCCACTGGTAGCCGTAGGTGAGGCCTCCACCTACATACCAGCCTTCATAGTGCCTGCCCTCCAGAGTTTTCGGCAGGATGCCGAAGGGCATGTCAATGTTTTTAATGTTGTATTCACCGCCTAAGGCATGAATTCCGAAGAAATGGCCTCCAAACTTCTGGCAGGTGTACCATCTGTATTCTGGCATAACATTCCAGAATCTCATCTTCTTGTCGCCCGAGAACTTCCAGGGGTTCAGGGTACCGAAGAGTTGGAAGGTTGTTTTCTTGCCCGTGCCGATTTCGATGCCGGCGTTGGCAGATGTGGAAGCCCATCCCAGTAAGTTGGTCTTCAGAGCGACCTCCTGCGCTCGCGTCGTTGCCATTGAAAGGATCAGCAGCAGCAACATAGCTGATTTTATGAATGTTTGCTTCATCATATCTTTACTTTTATATTTGGTTTCGTTTATATTAAACTTAGCCTTCGTTTGTTAGTTGGTATCTATTTTCGGCTGCAAACTTAAGAGAAAATCCAATACGAAGCAAGAAAAAGTTTCAAAAAGGTTACATTTTTTTGTGCAAACGATTGCACGCTTTATGCGATCTGTTTGCATACACACATCATAAAGCACATGATTATCGGCGTCTGCTTGCCGTCATTGGGAATCTATGTCTAAGATGTGGTTCTGACAGGATTCACAGGTGGGATATGCATACTTGCCCAAAGTGCGGGGGCAAGATGCAACCCACTGGCGAAGAAGAGTTTTGGAGATGAAATCATAGTTTTTGGGACAGAAAGACGAAGAAAGCAAAAAGCCTGCTGGCTATAATTGTCAGCAGGCTTCTTTGTTATAATGTTCGCCCTTGAAATACAGTACTCTTGTGAAGAGGTAGTATGACTCCATTAAGGGTGAGCCTACGAGAGTTGAAGTTGGGCAGAATTTCCACACTGGCTTCATGGCTTCCCTTATACATGGTAATCCAGATTTGGGCAGAGATACCAATACCAGTAACACTCATACTTACTTGTGTAGTCCCTTTCTTGTCTGTTTGAATTTTGTATCCACTTACGCTTCCCTGAACCGTAACTCCACCAATGCCATTAGGTCCGGAGAAGGGTACATTGAAGGCAACCTGCACAACAGCATCGTCCTTATTGACGGAAACGAAATTGGTGTTGGAATTAACATAGGCAATCTGACCATACGGGAAAACTACCTTGTCGGCTTCCAAAGTAAAGGTTGTATCCTTAATAGCGTCCAATGCTTCATCCCAATATACACTATCTATCCGGTTTTGCAAATCGCGCTGTTCTTTCCAGAGAGTTTTCTGACGTGACTTCAGACCATTGACCAACTGCTCGCTGGCCTTGTTTTTTCCCCATTGATACATATTATCTGACTGGTTTGACTGCGCACAGGCAAAGGCAGACATCAGACAGAAAACAAGTGAAATAAATATTCTAATCATCCTTGATCCTTTCCAAAATTAAATTCATATATTCAAAAAAGGGCTAGCCCCATAATCAGGACTAGCCCCCAGTTTTAATTATTTTCTCGATGCAATGAATGTATCTTGAAAGCTACATAGCACTTCAAGAAAGATTACTTAACCTCAATGTGCTTAACATTGTCTTTCTTCTCCTCCTTGGCTATCTTAGGAATCTCAATCTTCAAGACACCGTCACTGACCTCAGCGGAAATCTTCTCCTGATCAGCATCCTCTGGCAAAGCATAACTCTGAGAGTAGCTGCTGTAAGAGAACTCACGACGCAAGTAATGCTCTTCCTTCTCCTCCTTCTTCTCATCCTTGTTCTCGATGGATACATTCAGATAGCCATCCTTATCGATGTTCATCTTGACCATATCTTTCTTCAAACCAGGAGCTGCAACCTCCATCGTATAAGCTGTAGCACTTTCCTTGACGTTGACTGCAGGAGCTGTTGCGTTCATGCGTGGCATCAAGTTTGTATCAAAGAAGTTGTCATTAAACCAACTGTTCAACCAATTTGAAACACTGTTATTTCTACGAGCTAACAACATAATGTAAAACCTCCAAATTCTATTTTTCTCGTCCTCTCTTCGCCTTCCGGCTCAGTCGGGATTTCTCATTGTTTTTAATTTATCCTTTTTAATAACGATTGCTTCGGCTTACGAGGCTCAAGGATTTCTAGAAACCCTCAACTGTCATTACTTAGGGTTCTTGTCGTTCCCCTTGCCCTTTCGGCTTCGGCTTTCACTCTATGTAGGAGCAAGTTACGTGCCAACCCGGTTTGTAGATTTGGAATAAACAGTTTTTGCCAATTTTGACTAAAGATTCTGCAAAATTGACAACAATGGATAATTAATTTAAACTTTACTGCTAAAACTTCATGCTTTTTAAACCTGTTTTTCAATCCATGCCATCAGTACCGCTACAGCATACTGTTGTTAAGAAACAGAAGATGTCTCTTGCAGAGAAAAGAGCCACTATGCATGG
>ENA-OZHI01000119-OZHI01000119.1-human-gut-metagenome-genome-assembly--contig:-NODE-119-length-21087-cov-10.890262_pt1 | contig 21087 bp, 30 predicted proteins | sample MGYA00244041_ERZ653676 | MGnify/ENA primary metagenome ERZ653676 (study PRJEB26926, sample SAMN06165238) | human gut metagenome | biome: ENVO:00009003; feature: ENVO:2100002; material: ENVO:00002003... | reverse complement strand
GAGATGTAGCTCCGTCTCGTGGGCTCGGAGATGTGTATAAGAGACAGGTTTAAAGCTTGGATAGCTAGACCATTAGGCTATTGTATCTACTGTAGTACTACATGGATAACATTCTTCTTATGTGCTATTTATCTATCAGCATGGGAATCATTACCTAGTTGGCAATACATAGTAATTGGTGTAATTGCAGCTAGTGGTGTACAACATTTAGTAGTAGCAATATCATGTAGATGGCTAATTAATAAACATCCAGATTTAGATACAATGGTATGACAACAACATTTGAATATGGAAGAGATTATATCCCAGAACTCTGGTACAGTTGATATATGGGATGATAGTGCAATGGTTATTTCACAAGAAGATTTAACCATTGCACCTATAGTACTAGAACCAATTGAGATAGACTTTAGTTTATCTAGTAATAAAGAATATGAATAATGAAATCAAAGTAAGTCTTAGTGTAGTACTTCAAGGAAGAACTATGTTAAGCCAAGAGGCAGCTAAAGCTCTTGAGGAACAAGGTTTAGCAGGGTATGATGAGTTTAATATGGAGGTGTCAGATGCAAAAGGTCAAAACAGAGAAGTAATTCATGTTAAGACCAGAAAGTCTGCACCTGCAAGTCAATCACTTAATATCAGTAAGGAAGGTTATGATGCTATGACTGATAAGGAGAATGTTCCTTATTGGTCTAAAGCAGGAACTTGGGCTGGTATGAATGCAAAGATGAGACTTGAAGCTCACTTGCAGAAAATATGTGAGAGTCTTGGTGGAACATCGTACACTTATCAAGTGTTTGAAGATTAAGAAACTGGCGTTTTAATTTATTTTTAAATTGTTAACTGAAAGGGATTGCTTGTGAAAGTAATCCCTTTATTTTTCACAATTATCTTACTAATAATCTATAAAGAAAGGAGTGATATATGAAAACTATATTAGTTGTATATACAAATGTAAAATTTACCAATAAGGAAATAGCTGATAACAAGCTAACTAAGTATGCTTTCAGAACATCAGAAGATGTAGAAGTAGGTGATTTGATTGAATCAAAAGACTACAACAAATCCATGCAGGTAACTGATGTAATTGATGCTGATTACAAGTTCTATAATACACAGACTGGTGAGTTGAGAAGTGAAATCAACTCTACTAAGATGTATCCTATCAAGACAATTGTCTTCAAGGAAGAAGATGAGCTTGTGATATTTGCTACAAAAAAAAAAGAATAATCAGAATTAATTGATATGGGGGGAAGGTGAGATGAACTTTATATATTTTGAGAAGGTAGCAGATGTTACCTATCCAATAGGTGGGGAGTTCAATGATAATTTTGATTATATAAGAGAAGCAGCTAGAACATTACATACTGTCGTTGATAAAGATGAAGATATTGCTTTAGTCTGTAGAGGTACATCTGGCTGTATTATAGCTGGTGCAGTTGGTTATATATTAAAGAAGAAAGGTAGAAAAGTAACTATAGTTATATCAAGGAAAAGTAAGAACACTCATGGAGGCAATATGGACGGGTATTATAAGATACTCAAAGGTGCAGTACCAGTGGTTATTGATGACTTTGTATCAAGTGGTAATACAATCAACGAGATACTTATAGACTTAGATAAATATGTTAATAAAAAGACCTATCCCTTCCTCTGCATAGCTAACTTCTGGAGTATGAATAAGCTTGAGGCAAATAGAAAAAAGCCTGATAATATATCTTATGATGTAGCAAACAGATTTGAAACAATTATTTGTAATAATCCAGAAGTATGATGTTTATTAAACTGTTATTTGGTGTCACTACTATTATACTGTTAATCAGAGGATTGGTAAGGTATAACCCTAAACTTGATTTAGTTGAGTCAGGTAGAAAGTATATATTACTCTTCTGGTATAATAAGTATGATTGGACAGGTGATTATAAAAGAACTTACATAAAACTATTTAGTTTATGAATAAAGGTACTAAGAAAAAGTGGAATAATGGTCAAAGAAGGAAGTTAAGAAATCCAGTTAGAGACTATAAGTTCCCAAGGTGTGATTTAGCTCTAAAGGAGTTTGACGGAACTCATCAATCTATGAGAGAGGCTTGGAGGGCTATAAAGTTAGATTGGATAAAGAACTAAATATATAACTAAAAAAAAGATGCAAGTATTAAATTTAATTAGACCAGAGAAGAGTAATATTACCTATAATGTTACTACATTCCCTGACGGTGAACCTCACATAGTCCTTGGTGATATTAATAGAAAGGATAGTGTAACAGTTGTATGTAGAATAGCAAATCCTAATGATTTGTACATACTACTTCAAGTGGCTGATATTCTCAGCAGACATGAAGTGATATTTACACTACAAATCTATTATCTTATGTCTATGAGAATGGACAGAGTAATATCTTTCAATGAATCATTCAGTTTGAAAGTGGTTGCTAATCTAATCAACAGTATGGGAGCACAGTCAGTTCATGTGCTTGAACCTCATTCAGGCAAAGTACAGGATTTGATTAAAGAATATTGGGGAGATATTTATATCAATATGCCTAATTTTACTGGATATGTCCCAGTGTTATTAGATGAAAATGCTACTGAGAGATACACATGTTTAGGACAAAATGCACTCATATGTAGTAAAACTTACAACCCAGAGACAGGAGAGGCAGACGGGTTTTCTATTGAGAATCCAGAGGTATTGGAGGATGAAGAGCTTTGTGGAGTACCTTTTGTTGTAATTGATAGTTTGTGTGATGATGGTAAAACCTTTGCAAGTATTGCCAGCATACTTAAAGAGATTGCACCTAAAAGAAGATTAGCTATCTTTGTAACTCACATGGTTAATTCTAAGGGTATTGCAACTCTTGTTGATAATTATGATGAAGTTTACTTCACTAATTCGTATTTCAACTGGGAAAATCTTGAACTGCCTGAGAAAGTAAGTATAATTAAAGTTGTGTAAATTATGAAACAGCGAATAATCAATATTTTACTGTTCATTATGTTGATTGGTCTGGGTATCTATGTGTACCTAGACCATGATACCAATGAACACAAGCCTCAACCATATGTAAAACTTGAGCAACCAGAGTTCTTGAATGAAGAACTTAGTGATAGTACTTTACTTAAGGCACTTATCTATTATGAAATCAATGAACCTTTGATTGTATTAGCACAAGCTAAGCTTGAGAGTGCTAATTATAAATCAAGGTTATGTAAGGAGAAGAATAATATCTTTGGATTGTATAATAGTAAAGCTGGACAGTATTATAACTTTGACCATTGGACTAATTGTATTCTAGCATATAAGAACATGATAGAATATAAACAAAAGGATGGTGAAGATTACTATCATTTCCTACTTAGGATTAAGTATGCAGAGGATGTAGAATATATTGGAAAGGTTAAAAGCATAGTATCAAACTTACCCCCGTAGATATGAATAGAGAAGAAGCAAGTAAAGAAATACAGGCAATAAAGTCTAAGAACATACTCCTTGAGTTAGTTACATCATTTGGCAAGACTAAACAAGCACTTGACATTATGGTCAAAAGGAACCCTAAGAACATATTTATCTTAGTACCAAGACTAGTATTAATACAGAATTGGAAGGATGAATTTGTTAAATGGAAGATGGACAAGTACTTGAAGAGAGTTACATTTAGTACTTATGTAGGTATTAAGAAGCATGAAGGGGAATCTTTTGATATGTTGATAGCAGATGAATGTCATCATTTCACTGATAAATCACTTGATGTAATTAGTACTATGACATTCAAGTATAGTACTCTCTTATCAGGGACTGTTATAGACTCAAAGAAAGCTGCATTAAGAGCTAGTTTCAAGGATTTGTATTGTTACAAAATCACTATGAAGCAAGCTCAAGAGGAAGTATTAGCAGAGCCAAAAGTGTATCTTATACCTTATACTTTAGATAATACTGACAGAAAATATCCTTTTGAATTAAGGAAGTCAGCTAAAGGTAAGAGTATTACTTGTGACTATTCAGATAAGTGGAAGTATCTCAAAGACAAGTCCTATACTACTGTTATTGTTAACTGCACTCAGCAGGAATACATCAATGAATTGAGTGCTAAGATAGACTACTGGAAGAGAATGTACATGAGAGGTAGAAATGAAGTATTCAAAAACAAATGGCTATACCTAGCTGGTTTAAGGCTAAGGATGCTAAGTAACTTCAAGACCTCTATTGTGTCTAACCTTCAAGTGCATCTTAGAAAGCAAAGATGTCTGACTTTCTGTAACTCTATTGAACAGACAGAGATATTGGGTAAGAACTGCATTAATAGCAATAACAAGGACTCAGATAAAGTACTTGAGCAGTTCAACAAGGGAGAAGTCAATCAGATTACATCATGTAATATGTTGAATGAAGGTATGAACCTTGTAGATTGTCAGGTAGGAATATATGCTTCTTTGAATAGTAGTGAAGTTATGATTAAGCAGAAGCTGGGAAGAATTCTTAGACATTCTAACCCTGTGCTTATTATACCTTATTACAAGAACACAAGGGAAGAAGAGATACTTGAGACTATGCTTGAGGACTACAACCCAGAGTTGGTTGAGATTGTTGAAAGTTTAAATCAGATTAAAGTATGACAATAACAATTGATGAAGAAGTATGCAAGAACTGGGGATTGACTATGCCAGAAGTACTTGCACTTACACTAGTGAAAACTGGTGTAGATGTGCCAGTATTATTTGCTAGTCTTGAAGACAAGAAAGCACTGGTGAAAGATATGTTCAATAAGTATCTTGTTACTCTTGGCTATGATGAAAAAGTAGCTAGTGTGTTGTTAGACTCTGATAAAGACAGACAACCACAAGATAGGATTGAGAGTCTTGCAGCCAAGATGATGGAACTGTTTCCTAGTGGCAAGAAGCAAGGAACTTCTCAATATTATAGAGGTAATAGAAAAGATATTACTCTTAGGTTGAAGAAGTTCTTTAAGCTCTATGGAAATAGATTCACTGATAAACAAATTCTTGAAGCTACTGATAAGTATGTTAAAGCATTCAATGGCAACTATAGCTATATGAGAGTGCTTAAGTACTTCATTTGGAAAGATGAAAAGAAGTTAGATTCTGAGGGAATTGGTTATATTAGTGAAGTATCAGACTTGGCATCCTATATTGAGAATGAAAGTGGGGTATCAGTAGATACTGATTGGACATCTAGCTTGAAGTAAACTATGGGCTTATATGAAAGAACATTAAAGATACTTGAGGATAGAAGAAAGAACTTGATTGATGGTGGTATTAATAGTATTCCATCATCTTTCAGAAGGTTCAGTGATGACTTTATAGGTGTAGAACAATCTACCTATTATTGTGTCACTTCTGTCACTAAAGGTGGTAAATCTCAATTTGCTTCCTATGCTTTTATCTACAATCCTATTCTTTTTGCTTTCTATAATAGAGATAAGGTTAGAGTGAAGATATTCTATTTTGTACTTGAAGAGACACAAGAGAGAGTCATGCAGAGATTTATGAGTTATATTTTGTATCATCTTTCAAAAGGCAAGATTAGAATATCTCCAAAAGACCTTAGAAGTTCAAAGAATGACAAGCCATTACCAGAGGAGGTACTTGAAATCTTGAGGAGTTCAGAGTATGCAGAAATACTTAAATTCTTCGAGGATAGTATCATATTTAGCACTACTGCCAATCCTACTGGCATCTTCAAAGAATGTCAGAGATATGCAGAAGAACATGGTACTACTCATAAGAAAAAGTCAGTGTACAGGGGGGAATTAGGAGAGTTAAAGGAAACTGATACTTTTGATTACTATGTTCCAGATGACCCTAAAGAGTACAAGATTGCATTCATAGACCATATAGGTTTGATTGATACTGAGAGAGGAATGAATCTAAAGCAATCTATGGATAAATTGTCAGAGTATCTGGCAAAGTATCTTAGAAATAACTATGGATTTAGTCCTGTTATCATTCAGCAACAATCCTTTGAGAATGAAAGTAATGACAACTTTGTTAGTGGCAGAATCAGACCATCAGCTCAAGGTCTAGGTGATAGTAAGTACATTGCAAGAGATTGTAATATACTTCTTGGTTTATTTAGTCCATTCAAGTTTGAACTTGAAACTTATAAGGAGTATGATATCACTAAGTTTAGAGATAACATAAGATTCCTTGAAGTTCTTGTTAATAGAGATGGTGAAATGGGAGGCTTATGTCCACTATTCTTTGATGGGGCTGTATGTGATTTCAATGAACTACCTTTACCAAGTGATAAGAATGGTATAGCTAGAGTGTATGAATATCTCAAGTACATCAGAATGAAAGAGGGCAAGGCAAGTCTATTTATACACATAGCTGAGAAGAGAAATAAAATGAGTAGATATTTGCATAGATGGAAAAGATTATCTATCTTTGCAAGGTTTAATAATAAAAAAAAAGTAGAAAGTAAATGGCTAAAGTATTAGTATTAGCAAAGTCAGGTTTTGGTAAGACTACTTCCTTATGCGGGAGAAAGAAGTTTGGTATTGAAGGATTAAACCCAGCAGAAACATTTCTCATTCAATGTGCAAACAGAGAGCTTGCTAACTTGGATTACAAACTGATTACAGGATTCACTAACTCTAGTGATTTAGCAAGAGTTATTGGAACTGGAAATAGAATTCAAGTTGGTAACATTGCAGGTCTTGAGAAGTTTAAGGTGGTAGCAGCAGCTATTGAAATGCTGGCTCAGTCACCATTCAAGAACATTGTGATTGATGATTTCAATTATCTGTCTCAAGACTATTACATGGCAAATGCAATGAAAGGTGGATGGGACACTCCTAAGCAAATTGGCTATGGTATGGGTCTTATCTTTAATGCTTTTGAGGCAATTCCTACCAGAGAAAAGGACTTATTTGCTCTTGCTCATTATGAAGAGTATAAAGATAAGAATGGAGACTCCATATCTTATAAGTTCAAGACAACTGGCAATATGGTAGATGGCTACATTACTCCAGAAGGTAAGTTTGACATCATTCTATATGGAAAAGCTAGCTGGGATGACCAGAATAAGAAGGCAATTAAGCAGTTTGTAATTGACTTTGATGGTGAATATCCTGCAAAGGATTCTATTGGTGCATTGGATGAATGCCCCTTGTATATACCTAATGATTTAGGTTATGTAAAGAAGTTAATCAATCAACATTATCATAGAGAGTAATGACTAGAGAATCTGTAGTTCAGATGTTGAGAGATATAATGACTAACCCTGGTTACTATGGTAGAATGGTTAAGATGGATACTATCCTCAACTATTGTGTGGAACATGGAAAGTCACCTCAAATGTCTATCAAGTTTTGTTCAATTCATAGGAATGAATGAACCTTTACTACATGAAGTCTTCCTTGATACACTAGATATGTTGAAGAAAGAACATGCTATCTTTGAACTATGGAGTGCAATAAATCCATTGTTGCCACAGGGTGGTAGAAGATTATTATCAATTTATTAATAAATAGAAAAAATGAAAGAATTAAGTAGAACAGAACTTGCAACAGTTAAGAGAACTGCTGCTAATGTGAAAACATTCAGAGCTAAGAAAGCTAAGTTGGAAGCACAAAAGGCTAAGATTGATGCAGAACTTGAGTCTGTGAACAAAAGTATTGATTTGTTTGAGCAACCCATCATTGAAGTAACTGGTGGTTATACCTCAGAACAAGTATTGAATGGTGAAATGGATGCAGCTTTGCAACAGTTGAAGGTTGCTGAACAGCCTGTTGAAGAAGTGGCAACTGAGACTGCAAGTGTTGCTACAGAGACTCCTGTAGATGCTCCTGCAAATCCCTTTATGCCTACAGAAGAAGCAGGCACAGATGTAAATCCATTGCCTTTTGAAGCATAAGTAATAACATTTTAAACAATTTGAGATATGAATAATTTGAAAAAAGGTGCTAAAGTATTTATGGCTTTTGCCGCAGGCTCTGAATCTAAAGAGAGCAATAGAAAACTCTATATAGGTATTGCTCCTGTATTTGTAACAGCAGTTAACCCTAACAAGGAAATGCTGAGTAAGTTTTATGAGAGTGACATTGATGAAGAGCCTGTATATCTTGGTGAATCTGAGGTAGGTCCTGATGGTAATAAAACCAAAGTTCCTCAAGTAAGAATTGATTTCTTGGTTGTTTCTGATGCTGCTAAGACTAATGGCATTGAGATGAGAACCAAGATTACTTTCTTTGTTAAGAAAGCATTCAGATACAACAGAGATAACACCAAAGTTCAGGTGATTGACAAGTATGGTCAGACTGCTTGGCCTACTATTGAGGAAGCCAAAGCACATGCAATTCCTCAGTATGAAAATGGTCCTGCAAACCTTGACAAAGATTACAGACCCGCATATATTGGTGAGGAAGAATTGACAGGCTTTATCAAAGCCTATTTGAATATCCCTAACCCATCATTTAGCTACAAAGACAAGAACACTGGTGAACTTGTTACCAAGACTTTGCCTAATCTGGATGATGCTCTGGCTAGACTAGATAGCATTGACAACTATTTCAAGGGTGACTTCAAGGAGCTTGACTCTATCTTGAAACTGCAACCTAAGAATGTTGTGAAGGCATGTTTTGGTGTAAGAACAACTGATGAAAACAAACAATATCAAGCTGTTTATACTCAGAAGTTCTTGAAGAACATTATTACTGATTACAGCAAACTTGATGCAGATATTCAAGGAAGAAAAGCTGCTGGCTCCTATCCTACAACTGAGTTCAGTATTGAACCTTTGCATGAATATTCTGTAGAGTCAACTGACTTCTCAGCAGGTGCTATGCCTTTCCCTCCTGCAAATCCTACAAATGGTAATGCAGCTCCTGCTGCACAGGCAGGTCCTTGGGGCTGGGTACAGTAATTAAAAAAAAATAACCTTTAACTTGAATTGATATATGGCATTTAGTAGTGGTACAACTAGCATAACTCTTAATGATATTCTGAGCAAAGTCAGTGAAGCTGATATACTCTATCATTATTTCAACGTGAGTAATATTCCATGTGTAATATCTAGCCCTCTTAGGGTAGATAAAGACCCTTCTTTTGGTATTTATACCTTAGATGGAAGTAAAATATACTGGAAAGACTTATCCAAGAATACCTCAGGAGGTCTTTGGGATATGCTAGGTGAATATTGGGGGGTGAGTTACAGAGAAGTCTTAAAGAAAGTCTGGGATGACTTACCTAATATATCCACTACTTATGCTAAATCAAACAAGATGGGTAAACCCCAGTCAATTAGCAGTTATAGTGAAGGTACTGACTTACAATGCAGAGTAAGAGAATGGAGGAAGCATGATATTGAATATTGGCAATCCTTTGGTATATCTCTCGATTGGCTAAAATATGCAGACATTTATCCTATATCACATAAGATAGTGATTAAGGGTAACAACAAATTCATATTTGCTGCTGATAAGTATGCTTATGCTTATGTTGAGAGAAAAGAGGGTAAAGTTACTCTTAAGATATATCAACCATTCAATACTAATGGCTATAAATGGTCAAACAAACATGATAGGTCAGTAATAAGTCTTTGGACTAAAATACCTGAGCAAGGGGAGAAGTTAATAGTCTGCTCTTCAATGAAAGATGCTCTATGTGTTTGGTCTAATACAGGTGTGCCATGTATTGCAATTCAAGGTGAAGGTTATAGTATAAGTGATACTGCAATTAGTGAACTTAAAAGGAGATATAAAGAGATTTATATACTACTGGATAATGATGAAGCTGGCTTGGAAGATGCAAGGAAACTGTCAGAGTCCACTGGGTTCACTAATTTAGTATTACCTGATTATGGAGCTAAAGATTGTAGTGACTTATTCAAGCTCCTTAACAATGTGAATGAGTTCAAACAGGTGATTCTCAGCCTTATAAATGGAGAACAAGTAAACATCAATATCCCATTTTAAATTAAATAACATTATGGAAGCAAGAAAGATTTTATTCGTGATGAACAACAGTTCAAGTCAGAAAAGTATTATGTCAGAAGCTGAAACTCTTGGTGCTTTAAAAGCAGACATGAGAAGGGCAGGTATCAACTATGACAACATGACATTCTATGAAGGTAGAACAAGAACAGAATTGAAGGATGATGCCTCAGTTCTGCCTACTAATGTTCCTGTCGCAGCTAAGGGCACAACCCCTGCCACTACTACCAATGACTTGGTGTTCATGTTGACCACAGCTAACAAGAAGATTAGAAGTGGTGCTGGTGATAGACCTGCTGCTTATGCTAAGATTAAGCAGCTTGGATTGCAGGATGCTTGTAAGGCTAAGTATGGTAAGAACTTTACCCAGTGCAGTACTTCTGATTTGGAGGCACTAATTGCAGATGCATCCCCTAAAGTTGAACCTAAAGTAGAAGCTCCTGCTGTTGAAGCTGCCCCTATCATAGGTAATACTGCTGTTATTATCAGCAATGCAGGTAGTTCTAAGCCTAGAGTTGTGAAAGTAGTAATGGAAACTACCAATGTGAGCTTGAAAGAAGCTAAAGACATCGTTGAGGGTGTTCCTTCAAGAATTCAAGGATTGACTAAGGAAGTTGCTGCTAAGTTTGTAAGTGACTTGATTGGTGCAGGTGCTATGGCATCTATTGAAGGTCAAGGTAGTGCTCCTGCATCTGTTGCACCTGTACAAGTAATAGATGTAAAGGCAAGAAGAATCTTAGGTCAATTATTGAATCTTCTTATTGATGAAGAGGATTTATATGGCAACTATTCAGAATTGCTTGATGACCTACAAGGTGAATGTGGTGAAACTCAAGCTGTAGAGGAAAAAGCTGAACAGCCTGCTCCTAAGAAAGAAGATGATAACCTTTCTCAATCAGAGATTAATTCTCTGTTTGGTGGTTGGGCACGGTAAATAACATTAAGAGGTTGGTGAGTATTCATCAGCCTCTTTTTTTTTTGGTGATATATGGAAGAAAGAATAATAGAAAAGATAACAGGCATGTATAACTCTATCATGGAAAAGCCTAATATTATTTATGATATATTTAAGGATTTCTATGGTGAAGAGTTTGTAGATATGCAGAACTACCTATCACTAGAAGGGTATATATCTCTTATTAGAAGGAACTTCTCAGAGGAAAGTATTCTTGAACCAGGGAATAATCTTTATGGTTCTGACAGGTTCAATGAGATATTTATATTAGTTAGATTTCCAGAAGTTAGGGTAACTAATGAAAATGATAGATATATAGACATCTGGGAGTTGTATGCTAAAGTAACTTTTAATTGGAGAGGTAAATCAAGAGGAGACTTCCTGCTAAATAGAGCTGAATATGATGTATTCCAGTTACGGAATAACTATATGCACAGTCATATTAGTTCTATACCTACAAGTAACTTCACATCATTTCAATCTCCTTGTTTAGGCAGTGGTCCTATTAGAGATACTCTTGCGTTACTAGCAGCAGACTTTGATGAACTAAGATGGCAATTATTCTGTCTTGAGCTTAGTAAATATGTTCAAGTAGAGTCACTTGCTGGTGGTCCTTATAAGAGAATGGAAAATCTTGGTAAGAATAGTATGAGTCGTGGTGAGAGTAATTGGTCTATGTATAGTGATGAAAATTTGCCTCATTTTAATTCATTTAATAATGAAAGAGTTAGACAATTTGTCAAATGGCTTCTTGAGAGAAAGAAACTCAAGTTCGATTTTGCTAATGGTAGCTATGGTATCAGTATGTCATATATCACTTGGAGAATATTCTTGAGCAATGAATTCATTGAATGGTACAATATTCAATATGCTGAGGGTAATGCAACTGCTACATATTTAGACTTGCTTGCAGAAGGTGTACTTGTAAAAGGAATCATCAATAACAACAGGTTCTATTATGATAACAGTGGTAGAGGAACTAACTATTCAAGATACGTAGGAGAAAGGATATGCACTTTTAAAGGTGAGGATGTAAGACTAGTGGTGAGGGATTTGGAGAGCAGAGCTAACGATAATAACTTATCTAATTTTATTAACAACAAACTTGCAGAATACATATATAAATGTATTTTGAAAGTAGTAAATTATGAATATGGAAACAACAGTACAGAAACCCAAACTGCTGGACCTAGTAAAACAGTCATCTACATATAAGTTGATTGTAAGCCCAGAATTGGAACAGAAAATAAGATATTACTTGGATAGATTTCCAAGAGATGAATACTCAGGTACTTTATTCTATACAGTATCTGGAAGTTTTGAAACTAAAGACTTGGTAATTAATGCCTTTGATTTCCTATTGCAAGATATAGGAACTAGTGGCTATACTGAGTTTAACCAGTCTCCTGATGTAATAGGTTATATGGTAGAGCATCCAGAGTTACTTGATGAAAAGGTATATCAAGGATTAATGCACTCACATCATATATTAGGTGCATTCTTTAGTGGTACAGACTTAGCTACTCTTAGAGAAGAGGGCACTGATAGAATTCACTTTGTATCCTTGATTATTGATACTAAGGGTACTTATCAAGCAGCTATTACAAGAGTGGTTGTTGAGGAGATGCAGGCTACTGGCTTCATTAAATATCCTACATTTAATGGTCAAGAGGTAACTGGAAGCCCTATTACTTATAGCTTCAATAGAAAGAAGCTTGAGTACTTTATGCTTGATGTAGAAAGACCTGCCATTGAAAATCCCTTTTCAGAAATGGCTGCTAGGATTGAAGAAGTTAAAGAACAGAAAGCTAAAGCTGCTAAAGAAAAAGCTGCAACAACTCCTTATGGTAACTATGGTGGTGGCTATAATAACTATGGTCAATATGGAAACTGGGGTAAGAAAGAGGATAAACCAGCAGTACCTACAAATGGCATCAGTTACCAGACTAATGTAGGAAGAGGTAATCTAGCAGTACCTACAAATCCTAACTATGTACCACCTGTACAGAATGAGTTACCTTTTGAAGAACCTGATGTTGATGTGCCACCTCCTTATGGTTATGTTAAAGTTGACCCTGAGACTATTAATGATTTAGCTGCTCAGTTAGTTACTGGTGACATCAATTACTTTAAGCCTACTGATACAACTCTTGATGAATTAGCTAGGGCTGGTGAAGAGATGTTTGAACAAAGGTTTGAAGATGAAAAGCTATTCCATGCTTGGGCAGAACAATATGTAGAGTTCCTTGTGTACTATACAGAAGACCCTAAGCTTGAGATGTTTGATGATGAAGTACTTGCTGCATTAATTGCACATGACTTAGCAGAGGTGCTTAGTGCACTCACTACTAAAGGTAAGTATATTAATCAGTTCATTGAAATATTAAATAGATATATCATTTAATTATGAATGAAGAAGAAAGAGTAATAGAAGCAGTGCCTACTGATTATGAAGAGGCTATGCAGACTGCTACATTTGATGAGACTCCAATACCTGTTGTAGAGGAGCCATTATCTCCTGATTTAGCTGCACTAATAGAAGAAGCTGATAGATTTTTAGCTAGTAGAGAGGTTGAAGAATTAACCCTTATAGATGATACTCTTCAAGTATCTGAGGAACCATCAGTAGAATTGACACCAGAAGAACAAGCTGTACTTGACCAAGCAATTGCTACTCAAGACAGTGAGATACCTGTGAATTCAGCTACTTTACAGTTGCAGGAATCTACAAGTAGATTTAGTGGTGCTGTCTGGTATGAAGCTATTCGACAGAAATCTATTATATTAGCTGGATTAGGTGGTATTGGTAGTTATGTTGCATTTCTATTAGCTAGAATGCAACCAGCTAGAATCACTATGTATGATGATGATAGAGTAGAAGCTGTTAATATGTCAGGTCAGTTGTATAGTGTAACAGATGTAGGAAACTATAAAGGTAATGCCATTTATCAAATGATGAAGAATTATGGTAACTTCTATAATGGTAATGTGAATACTCAAAGATTTACTGACCAATCTTTAGGAGGTCCTATAATGATTTGTGGCTTTGATAACATGGAAGCAAGAAAGGTATTCTATCAAAGTTGGAAGAACTGGAGAAACACAACTGATGATTCATCTAAATGTCTATTCATTGATGGTAGATTAGCAGCAGAAGAATTTCAAGTAATTGCAATTCAAGGTGATGATGAAAGGGCAATGAAACTCTATGAAGAAGAGTGGTTATTTAGTGATGCAGAGGCAGAAGAAACTCTCTGTAGCTATAAACAAACTACATTTATGGCTAATATGATTGGCTCAGTTATGGTCAATATATTTGTTAATTTTGTAGCTAATGAATGTGACCCAGTATTCCCAAGAGATGTGCCCTTCCTTACTACCTATGATGCAACTACTATGTATTATAAAGTAGAAATGTAGTATGGCAGTAACAATTAACTATGGATTTGCTAGTACAATTGCTGGCTTATTCAGAAATGAAGAAAGTGATGAGTATCCTCAGTTATCTCAAGCAGGTATAAGTTGGTCTAATAATAATGTGCTTAATAGGTTCACTAAATGTGATTTAAGTGGTCCAGAGTTTGAGGTTCCAGTTGCTATAAGAGGTTATGCTGAGAAAGAACTAAGAACTACTATTGGGAAAACCTTTTCAAGTATAGGAGAAAAAGAGTTAGTGGTTCCTATAATTCAGCAGAGTTATATTTATAACAAAAGAACTGCTGATTCTATACTCAAACAACTCTTTGAATCTACCATTCAATATGGCATGGTGAATATAAAGACAAACAAAGATATTGAGTATCATGGAGGAAGAGGCTATATCTTTGATGCTAATTTTAACCCTATATTCTTTGCTACTCTGATAGGTCATTATGATGTTGAAGATGTCAGCAATAAAGTGAGAGGTTGGACTTGGACTGAATGTAGAATGTATTTACATCCTAATATAATCATTGACGGTAGTGACTTAATAGGTAAAGGTATAATGAAGAAAGTTCTTCCTTATTTGTTAAGTAGCAGAGATGTTCTTCCTTATTCTAGGATAAATTGGATAAAAATAAGTGAGAATATTAAAGTCAAGGTTATTATTGAAGATGCTAGTAGGTTCTTTAGAACTCCTACACCTATGAGAGCTGACTTTACTAATGAAGAGATGAATGAAATGTTAGCAGCTCATGCAGATGAAGTTGTAAGACAGTTTAAGTTATGACACTAAATGAATATTTTGGTAATTGGATTAGAGTTATAGATGTTAATGAGTTGAATAAGGTTACTGGGATTATAGGCAATATAAGAAAGCCTATATGTCCTAGTATTCCTGATGTATTCAGGTCATTCACTCTGTGTCCCTATGAAGACTTGAAGGTAGTTATGATAGGGCAAGACCCATATCCACAGAAAGATATAGCCACAGGTGTTCTATTTGGTAACAGGAGTGAGGTAAGAGAAGATAACTTATCTCCTTCACTAAAGATTGTTAAAGAGGCATCTATTAATTTTGAGGTTCCACATAATAGTATTATCTTTGACCAGACTTTAGAAAGTTGGGCTAATCAAGGTATATTGATGATAAACTCAGCATTAACTGTAGAGATGAATAAAGTGGGAAGTCATACAATGTTATGGAGACCTTTCATCACTAAGTTATTAAAGAACTTATCAGAGTGGAATACAGGTATAATCTATGTTCTATTTGGAGAACAAGCTAGAACATTTGCACCTTATATTAATGGTAAGTCTAATATCATTCTTGAGGAAAAGCATCCAGCCTACTATGCTAGAATAGAAAAGAGGATGCCTTCAACAGTCTTTGAAGAAGTAAGCAGACTAACAAAAGAGAAGTATGGTGAACCTATTAAATGGTTCCAAGAGTATTAATAAATAATAATTTCAAATCATGAAAAAGTATGTATTTGTAAAGACAGGTGAAGCTGTAGAGTTAGGTCAAAAATTGGCTAGAGTTGTAGACACATTTATGGGTCCTATCACAGTTGAAGAAGTAGAGATTACAGAGAAAACACTACCTAAGTTTATTAAGGAAGGTGTAATCTCAGTACAGGAAGAAGAACCTAAATGCACTCATGTGAATATTAACTATTACATTGAACATCTTGCTGCAAGAATTAACTGGAAACCTGAAAACTTGCTTAAATATTTGGAAAACTTAGCTAGTATCAATGAAGCTGCTGTATTCTCAATCCTGTTGAGAGAAGTTGCAATTGTGATGGATAAGAAATATCCAGACCATATTGAAAGAAGCAAGGAGATTTATGTCATTGGCATGACTGATGGTGAGATTCATAAACTGAGAGAGTTACATAAGGTAAAGAATTTCAGAAACTTTGCTGCATTCAGAACTATTGAAGATGCTCTATGCGCTAAGCATATTCTGAAAGATTTTATGAAAGAATTGTTTAAGAGAGGTGGAAAATAAGAAGGTCAAAAATGCTACCCCAACAGTAAGTAATGGTATTGAATTCAAGTCCAAGATTGAAGTTATGGTATATAATACCCTAGTTCAACATGGATTTGAACCTCAATATGAACCTATTACTTATGTAATCTGGAGTGGATTTAGACCTACTATACCTTTCTATACAAGGAATGAGAAAACTAAACAACAGATACTCAACCTTAGGAAACTAGTGGATGTAACATACACCCCAGACTTCTACATAGAGTACAAAGGATTAAAGATTATCATTGAAGCTAAAGGCTTTGAGAATGATGTCTGGCCTTACAAGTTTAAGATGTTCAGACATTTGCTTGAACAACAGCCAGATAAAGATAAGTATTTAATCTTTGAGATATTCACAAAGAAACAATTGTTGGAAGCTATAGAAATAATTAAAGGTTATGGAACCAGTAGAGAGAATGATGAACTTAACCAAGTGCCTACCAAAGAGTGACATTGTATTAGCACAGAGATTTATTGATTCAAGAGATTTTGAGTCATTGCAAGAACTTGTTGATTCAGCTATTATCAAGGCAAGGAAGAGTTTAAATAGTGATAATCCTAAGGAAGAGTATCTTAGTTTAGATATGGATGAATTAGTCAAACTGAAAGCAGAGGTAGATGTTTATGTAGAACAGTTACAAATACCTTATCAGGATGATGTAGAAGAGTTTGAAGATTATGCAGAAGAGTATTAAGTCCATAAGTTGGCAAGTTACAGAATCTGTTTATAGAGCAGACCCAGCTATCAGTTATTCTACATTAAGTAGGTTTGATAGAGAAGGTTGGAGAAAGATTGGAAGTCTCTTTGATAAGATTGAATCACCAGCATTAAGATTTGGCAGTGCAGTTGACACTATGCTAACTGATGGTGAAGCAGCTTTTACACAGAGATTTATGGTGTGTGAATTTCCATCATTATCAGAGGTACTAATATCATTAACTAAAGAACTATTCAATGGTTATGGTAATGACTATAGAAGTCTTGATTTAGTACCTGATGAGATAATATTAGCACACTCTCTTTCCTATCAATCTAATTGGGGGGATGAGGCTAAACTCAAGCATATTAGAAGCAAATGTGGAGATTATTATAAGTTACTTGCACTATCAACAGATAAAGAAATCTTGTCTCAGAAAGACTATGATGATACTGTTGCCTGTGTTAATGAACTTAAGACTAATCCTTATACTAAAGGATTCTTCAAGATTAACCCATTTGATACTAGATTTGAAAAGGAATTCCAATTAAAATTCAAAGCTGAGTTTAATGGAATATCTGTCAGATGTATGTTTGATGAGTTAGTAGTTGACCATCAAGAGAAGATAATTTATCCTATTGACTTAAAGACTTCTGGTCATGCAGAGGAAGACTTTGAACAATCATTTGTTACATGGAGATATATGATACAAGCACAGCTTTATACATATATACTTCAACAAGTAATTAGTAAAGATGAATACTTCAAGGACTTTAAGATTGCACACTATAGTTTTATAGTAATTAATAGGTTTACATTAGCTCCACTTGTATGGAGGTATTATGGTAACTTTAGTGAAGTTGATATGAAGGATGATAAAGGTAATATATATAGAAATTGGAGGAAACTTCTTGTAGAACTTCATTATTACTTACAGTCACCAGATATTAAATACACTAAAGAAGCTAGAGAAAGGAATGGTATTATGAAAATAAGTAATTTAAAGCCAATATGATTGTAATCAAAAGAGACAACAGCAGGGAAGAGTTCTGTGTAGATAAAGTACTGAAAGCAGTAGAAGCTGCCTTTAAATCAGTAAATAAGGAGATGCCTATGAGTCTACCAGTACTATTTAATGATATGTTTGATGGTGCTATAGGAGATATTATAGGAGTTGAGGAGATTCAAGATAAGATTGAGAATACTCTCATACTAAGTAATCATCTCGAAGTTGCTAAATCCTTTATTCTGTATAGAGAGAGACATAAGGAAGCAAGAGATATAAGAGATAGATTAGACTATATGGAAAAGTATAGTAAATCTACTGAAAATGCAGCAGCTTCCTCAGAGACAGATGCTAATGCAAATATCTCAATGAAGAATGTAGTAACTCTTGAGTCAGAAGTACCTAAGGTTAAGAATAGAATTATTCAAAGAGCAAGAATGAAAAATAAACTCAATGAATTATTTCCAGAGGTAGCCAAAGATTATGAAAAGGATTTGGAACATCATATCATATATACACATGATGAATCAAGTTCTGCTGTTCCTAAGAACTATTGTGAGGCAGTATCATTATATCCCCTCATTACTAATGGTATCAAGGATATGGATGGAGTTACTCCTAAAATAGCTAATCATCTTTCAAGTTTCTGTGGTCAATTCAACAATCTGGTATTCTTATTATCAGCTCAATGTAAAGGTGCAGTAGCATTTGGAGAGTTCTTTAACTACTTTGACTACTTCTGTGTGAAGGACTATGGTGAGAATTATCATGAGAAAGAGAATTTATATGCAGATTCAGAGCATGTTAAAGGTAGAAAGACTATAGGGCAAAAGATTGAAGCAGCTTTTCAAACTATAGTATATTATATCAATCAGCCTGCTCAGAATAGAGGGTGGCAATCTCCTTTCACTAACATTTCTTACTATGATAAGTATTACTGGGAAGCTTTATTTAAAGACTTCTATTTCCCTGATGGTACACAACCTTCATGGGAGAGAGTATCTTATCTTCAAAAGAAATTCATGAAATGGTTCAATGAGGAAAGAACTAAAGCTATGCTGACATTCCCTGTTGAAACTATGGCTCTATTGACTGATAAGGATGGTAACTATATGGATGAAGAATACAAGGACTTTACAGCAGAAATGCACAGTGAGGGACATTCATTCTTTGTTTATATCAGTGATAATCCTAATGGACTTGCATCATGTTGCAGATTAAGAAATGAAATTGAAGAGAATGTATTCAGTTTCACTAATGGTCTTACTGGTGTAAGAACTGGAAGTTGTAATGTGATTACTCTTAACTTGAATAGAATTATTCAGGATTACTGTAAAGACCATTATAATGGTCCAGATAGAGAGAGGTGGATTGCTGAGTTCAAAGAGTACTTTATTTCCATACTTGAAAGAGTGTATAAGTACCATATAGCCTATAAGACTATTCTATATGAATGGGAAGATAGAGGTATGTTCAATGCTTCTACTGCTGGATATATTACTATGAGAGACTTGTTCTGTACTATAGGTATCAATGGTATCAATGAGGCTGCAAGATTCTTAGGAATGGAAGTATCTTACAATAGATACTATATGGAGTTCTGTAGAATGATTACAGGGATTATTGGAGAACAGAATAAACTACATTATAGTAAGAAGTTCAAGTTTAATACTGAGCTTGTGCCAGCAGAAGGACTAAGCTCAAAGAACTATAATTGGGATAAAGAAGATGGTTACTGGGTTCCCAGTGATACTAAGATTTATAACAGTTACTTCTATAATGCTTGGAATCCTAATACAAGTATCCTTGAGAGGTTTAAACTTCATGGTAGAGAGTTTACTGGATTACTTGATGGTGGTGTAGGATTACATTGTAATCTTGAAGAGCATCTTAGTAAGGAACAGTATTTAAAGTTGATGGACTATGCCTCAAAGGTAGGTACATCTTATTTCACTTATAATGTTCCTAACAGTGAATGTACCAATGAGTCATGCCATTTCATTACTAAACATCCTATGAATGAATGTCCTAAATGTGGCTCTCCTATGAGAACTTGGACAAGAGTTGTAGGGTTCCTTAGACCTATAGATGGCTATGATAAAGGCAGGTATTGGGATGCTACTCAGAGAGTATATTCAAAAGGAGAGAATGTATGAAGTATGTAGATACTAAAGTAGTTATGACAGAGATTCCAGATGAGATAGCATTAGCTATCAATATATCTGGATGCCCCTGTCATTGTGTAGGTTGTCACAGTTCTTACTTAGCAGAAGATATAGGTGAAGATTTATCTATTGAGAAGTTAACTCAACTGGCTACTGAGGCTGATGGTATTACTTGTGTAGCTTTTATGGGAGGTGATGCAGACCCTAAGAGAGTCAATAGACTTGCTAAATGGGTACAGGATGAACTTGATTTGAAGGTTGCTTGGTATAGTGGAAGAGACAAGATTAGTGATGAAATTAATCTTGAGCACTTTGATTATATCAAGATAGGTCATTATGATGAGTTCTTAGGTCCGTTAAATGAAAGAACCACCAATCAAAGGCTATATAAAGTGGAACATAATCAATTATTTGATATAACAAATAGATTCTGGAAATGACAATAAAAGTATGAGTAGTTGGATTATCTATGAACATATATCTCCATCAGGTAATATCTATGTTGGAATTACTAACAGAACCCCATCCATTAGATGGAGAGCAAATGGAAAGGGGTATCTTACTAGACAAAAGAATGGTAAATATAATCACCCTTACTTTGCTAATGCTATACTAAAGTATGGTTTGGGATAGTTTTCAACATAACATTATAGCATCTAACTTAGGAGAACAAACTGCTAAGAATATGGAGAAGGATTTAATCAAGTTTTATAAGGAACAAGGTAAGTCTTATAACATAACTGATGGAGGTGATGGCAGATTAGGTACTACATTTACTCATACTTGTGAAAGTAAGTTATTAATAAGCTGTCTCTTATACACATCTCCGAGCCCACGAGACGGAGCTACATCT
>ENA-OZHI01000040-OZHI01000040.1-human-gut-metagenome-genome-assembly--contig:-NODE-40-length-46979-cov-10.094003_pt1 | contig 46979 bp, 37 predicted proteins | sample MGYA00244041_ERZ653676 | MGnify/ENA primary metagenome ERZ653676 (study PRJEB26926, sample SAMN06165238) | human gut metagenome | biome: ENVO:00009003; feature: ENVO:2100002; material: ENVO:00002003... | reverse complement strand
AGATGTAGCTCCGTCTCGTGGGCTCGGAGATGTGTATAAGAGACAGGTAAGAAAAGAGCTTGGTATTAAAGATAGCAAGATTAAACAGATGCAGTATAAGTTATCTCACATTGAAAAGTCAGATAGTTTAACCCTACCAGATACTATATTTGTAAACTCCTTCAAGTTAGATACAATAATGGGAGATGAATGGGCAAACAACCATATCATTATGAGTTATCCTAATAAGATTAAGATAACCCCTAGATTTAAGTTAGAGAGTTTTTTATTTGTATCTGCAAAGAAGGAAACTATCAAACCACCTAAAAAGTTCTTCTTGTTTAGATGGTTTCAGAAACGACATACTGTACTTAATATAACTGTTAAAGAGAACAATCCCTATGCAGAAACTGATAGACAGAAGTTTATAGAAATAATAGAATAGATATGGAAATGGATACTATACAGATTATTAGTTTAGTACTTGGGTCCAACTTGGTTAATACTATAGTTACAGCATGGATTTCTAGAAGAAAGAATACTGCTGAGGTTAATAAAACCAATGCAGAAGTTGATGGAACTCAACTAGATAATCTTGTGAAGCAACTAGAGTTCTACAAGAAGTTGGTTACTGACTATAAACACCAATTAGAAGAGTACATTCAAATAAGTGAGGAAAACAGGTTAGAGCTTATTAGGCTAAGGAAAGTAGTTGGTAAGATGGTCAATGATGTTTGCTTAGCCAAGGGGTGCAACAAAAGGGTGTACATTGATGATAAGGCAGTTGAAGATTTGATTGGTGGAGTTAAAGAGGATATTAAAATTAAAGTAGATAACAATGAGACGATTAATTAGTTATAATGTATTTGAAGGAGACCCTAACTTAATTGCAGAAGGTCAAATTCTAGTGATTAGAGATGCTAGTGTTGAAGGTAAGATTATAGATATTCAGCAAAGAGTTAATAGTAAACTAGTATCTATAATAACAGATAAGTTTACCTTTGCAATTAACCCTACTCCTGCTGATGCTACAGTAGTTATCAATGGTTCGACTACTAAAAGTATTAGGGCAGCTAAAGGACATACAGTTACTTGGTCTGTATCAAAGACAGGGTTTGTAACTCAGTCTGGTAGTGAGGTAATCTCAGGTGATGTATTAAAGAATATAACATTAGTAGAATCTGGCAGTTAATGAAACTATTATTAAGAAGAATATTTAAAGGACCTAGATATACTATTGGAAAACTCTTCATAAATGGTGTTTATGAGTGTGACACTTTGGAAGACCAGGACAGAGGATTAACAAGTCAAATGTCACTTGAAGAGATTAAAGCTAAGAAGGTGTATGGGGTAACAGCAATTCCTACAGGTACATATAGTATTAATATGACTACTGTAAGTCCTAAGTTCAAGGATAGAGCATGGGCTAAGCCTTATAAAGGCATACTTCCTAGACTAGAGAATGTAAAAGGGTATGAAGGAGTACTAATACATGTAGGTAATAAAGCTGAGGATACATTAGGTTGTATCCTTGTAGGGGAAAATCGTATTAAAGGACAAGTAGTAAACAGCACTGCATGTTTTTATGCTTTGATGACTGTATTGCTAAAAGCAAAGAATGCTGGAGAAGGTATTGAACTAGTCATAGAATGAAAGGTATTATATACAAATATACAAGTCCAAGTGGTAAAGTCTATATAGGTCAAACTCTGAATGAATACATGAGGATAGCATCTTGGAAGAACACCAATCATCCTTATGCTGGGCCTTATATAAATAGGGCTAGAGAGAAATATGGATGTGATAGTTTCAAATATGAGGTTCTTATATCAATAGAATCTGATGATGAATTCTCCTTAAGAAGTGAGATTGATAGGTTAGAACAGCACTATATACAAATGTATGACTCTACTAATCCTAGTAAAGGTTACAATATAACTGTAGGAGGTATGGGGCATGTTGGAAATAAGAATGCTGTTGTATCTATTAAGTGCAGAGAAGCTTGTAGAAGAGCTAATTTAGGAAGAAAACATTCAATTGAGCATATAAGAAAAAGAGTATTGTCAGACCCTAGACATAGAGTTATTGATTGCTTTGATTTAGACAACAATCTAATCAAAACCTATAACTCCTTAATGGAAGCATCTAGAGAACTTGATATATCATATCAAGCAATTCAAAGAGTTCTAAAAGGCACTAGACACAAGACAGGAGGCTTTATATTTAAGTACCATTAATGAGAGTAAAGGGTGTGGTTAATATTAACTCAACACCCTACTCTTTTACTATTACTATAAGTGTTTTACTTATAATCAAATTACAATCAGACTTAAGGTATTGCACAGTTCAAATCTTTGACTTACCTTTGCATAGTTTAATTAAAGGAGAAGAGTTATATGGAAGGATTAGACATGGACAATATCCTATCACCAGATGAGGTTGAAAGCCTATTCACTAGTGATGGGAGTGAAGAAACACAGGTTACTCAACCTGAACAACAGGAGGAAGAAAATAAAGAAAAACCAACTACTGAGGTACCAGAAGTAAACCCAGATGAACTGTTTACTGAGGAACCAGAGAGCGTAGGTAGTGAGAAAGTAGATACACAAGGTAAAGAGGATACCACTTCTAAGGAAGAAACTGGTACTTCTCCCAAAACTAACTTCTACTCTTCCATTGCCAGTGCTTTGAAAGAAGAAGGTATTCTCTCAGCCCTTGATGAAGATACATTAAGTAAGATTCAAACTCCAGAAGACTTTGCAGAAGCTATGGAGAATGAGCTTAAAGCTAAATTAGATGAAAGACAGAAGAGAATTGATGAAGCATTACAAGTAGGTATAGAACCTGATGAAGTAAGAAAGTATGAAGGTACTATTAACTACCTTAATAGTATTACAGAAGATGCTATCTCTGATGAGTCAGCTAATGGAGAAAAGCTGAGAAAACAACTAATCTTTCAAGACTTCCTTAATAGAGGATTTAGCAAAGAAAGAGCACAAAGAGAGACTCAAAAGTCATTTAACTCTGGCTCTGATGTTGAAGATGCAAAGGAAGCACTAGCAAGCAATAAAGAATACTTTCAACAAGAGTATGAAGATTTGATTGCAGAAGCAAGAGCAGAGGAAGAAGCTGAAAAGGCAAGAACAAAGAAGGAAGCAGAGGAGTTAAAGAAGTCTATTCTTGATGAGAAGGAAATCTTTAAAGGGTTAGAGTTAGATAAGACTACTAGAGAAAAGGTCTATAACTCAATCAGCAAACCTGTTTACAAAGACCCAGAAACTGGGCAGTATCTAACAGCTATTCAGAAGTATGAAAGAGATAATAGACAAGACTTCTTAAAGAAAATTGGTCTCTTATTTACTATGACTGATGGCTTTACAAACTTAGATAAGCTAGTTAAACCAACTGCTACTAAACAAGTGAAGAAAAGCCTAAGAGAGCTGGAACACACTATCAACACTACTAGAAGAAATACAGATGGAAGTCTTAGTTTCATATCAGGTGTTAGTGATGACCCAGAGTCAAAGGTTAGCTATGAACTTGATGTATAAATAAGATTATTAATTTATAAATGTTTTAAACATGGCTGGAAAATTAAGTAAATTCCAAATGATTGGTTTTCAACACTGGAAAGGGTTGACAACTGAGAATCACTTAGGTGCCATCTTCCAAAAAGCACCTCAAAAGGCAACTAACCTAATGGTGCAATTGTTAGCTTTCCACAGAGGAAAGACACTTGATACATTCCTTAGTTCATTCCCTACTAAAGTGTTTGAGGATGATGCTGAATATTACTGGGATGTTATTGGTTCTTCAAGAAGAAATATTCCTCTGATTGAAGCTAGAGATGAGAATGGCGTAGTTATTACATCAACATCAGGTAATGTTGGTGTAGGTGGTGCACCTTTCTATCTTGTATTCCCAGAAGACTGGTTTGCAGATGGTGAAGTTATTGTAGGTAACTTAAATCAAGTTTACCCTCAAAGAATTCTTGCAGATGGTAGACCAGAAGGTACAAACTGTGTATATAAGGTTGAACTAATGGGTGCTAACAGCAAGGGTATTCCTGCTGAAAGACTACTTGCTGGTGAAAGATACTCTGTTGAATTTGCACCTGTTGAAAGAGAACTTTCAAGAAAGGTTGGTGATGTTAGATTCACTAGTCCTGTTTCTATGAGAAATGAATGGACTACTATTAGAATTCAACATAAGACTCCTGGTTCTAATCTTGATAAGAAGTTAGCTGTTGGTATTCCTATGGTTCATAGAGATGCTAGTGGCAGACAGGTTAAGGATGTTGCAAACAAGTGGATGCACTATGTAGAATGGGAAGTTGAACTTCAATTTGACGAGTACAAGAACAATGCAATGGCCTTTGGTACTTCTAACAGAAATATCAATGGTGAATACATGAACTTTGGTAAGTCTGGTAATGTAATCAAGACTGGTGCTGGTATCTTTGAGCAAACAGAAGTGGCTAACACTATGTATTACAATGATACTAATGGTCTGATGAAACTGTTGCTAGATGCTCTGTATGAACTATCTGCTTCTAAGTTAGGATTTGGTGATAGAAAGTTCATCATCAAGACTGGTGAAAGAGGTGCTCTGTTATTCAACAGAGAAGCTAAGAAGACTACTTCTGGATGGATGCCAATCATCTCAACTCAGAACCCACCAATCTATACTAAGGTTGCAAGTAACTTTGCTCAGAATGCTATTGCAGTAACTGATTATCAGGTAACTGAATGGAGAGCACCTAATGGTGTTATAGTGTCACTTGATGTTGACCCATTCTATGATGACCCTGTAAGAAATAAGATTCTTCACCCAGAAGGTGGGCCTGCTTTCTCTTATAGATTTGATATTTGGTATATTGGTACTATGGACCAACCTAATATTCAAAAGTGTAAGATTAAGGGTCAAGAAGAATTCAGAGGTTATCAATGGGGATTCAGAAATCCTTTCACTGGACAGATGGGTAATCCTAATATGTCTTATGATGAGGACTCTGCTGTTATCCACAGAATGGCAACTTTAGGTACATTAGTACTAGACCCAACTAGAACAATGTCACTTATTCCTTCAATTCTGCAAGGATAATGATACAAGGGGAGGTTAACTCCTCCCCTTTTCTTTTTAACTAATTAATGGAGAAGTAAATATGGCAAGTAAGAGAGTAGAAGAAGAACTTGACTTAGAGAGCATTAACAGTGAAACATCTATTGTACCTCAGATGCCTGAGGAAGAAGAACCACAATTGCCTGTAAGAAAAGGTAGAAAGAAAGAAGTAGCAACACTGGGAGAACCAGTAAGTTGTTTAAGAAATGAAAAAATTATAGTAAGATATGTACCCAAAGAGAGTGGTATAGTAACTAATCCAAAGCACATTCTATATGGTGGTATGGCTGAAAATGCAGTAAAGTATTTCACAGTTCCACAATTAGAATCTGGTAGATTGGTTAATGTTCTTACTGATGAAGAAAAGGAATTCCTTGAGTATATTATGGGTTTAGAGTATAATGCTCTATCTATATATAAGAAGGAAAATAACTATTGGTCAAATAGACAAGTTAGATTGCTTAAACAAGATAACATCTTAGACCTATCAGACCCAGAACAATACATTAAGTATAAGATATTGCTAGCTAATAAGGATGATATAGCTCCTTCACTGCAAGCTCTTCAAGACATTCCAAAGGCAACATATAAGTTTGTTCTTATCAAGGAAGGTGAAGAAACTTCTAATGCTAGACAAGAGATGTCAGCTACAATGCAAGCATACATGGAATATGGTAAATATGAAAATGATGCTGATACATTGAGAACTATTATTGAGACTATTGATGGTAGACCATTAGCTGTAAATACTAAGGTAGAGTTCTTACAAACAAGAATAAACAAGCTAATTCAAGCTGATGCTAAGCTATTCTTAAAGGTTATTACAGACCCTCTATTACCTACTAAGGTAACTATTAAGAGAGCAGTTGAAGCAGGTCTTGTATCTAATAGAGGTGGCTTCTTCTATCTAAGAGAAGATGGTTCTCCTTTATGTGGTAACAACGAAGACCCAACCTTTAATATAGCAGCTAAGTTCTTAGCATCACCTAAGAACCAGTCTATTAAGTTCAGTCTTGAAGCTAAACTAAAAGAGTAATAATATGGACCACATAGAGTTCAGTAATGAATTTGATGTACTCTATAACAACATAATGAGCAATGCTGCTCCTGGGTTAAATGAATATGAGAAATCAGTGTTCTTGACTAAAGGCCAAGAGGAAATAGTCAAGAACTACTTTAACCCTAAAGGTAACAAGTATGGAGAAGGAATGGATGACTCACCTAAGAGACAGATAGATTTCTCAGAGCTTATTAAGGTTGCACAAGGTACACCTAGCACAACTTCTCCTCTTACTTTTGATAAGAGGGCTAAGGTATTTGACTTGCCTTCTGACTTATTTATAGTCATTAATGAAGCAGTCTCTACCAACACAGGAACCAAACAAGTGATTCCTATTAGTTATGCTGAGTACACTAGATTAATGTCTAAGCCATACAAGGGACCTCTTAAGTACCAAGCATGGAGAATCATAAGCACTTCAAGTGAGAAAATCTCTACTGAGCTTATAGTCAACAGTAATGAAACAATTGCTGAGTATCTATTGAGGTACATTAGAAGACCTGCACCTATCATAACAGCAGACCTTTCTTCTGAATATGGTAACTTAACTATCAATGGTATTGGTACTATTTCTGAATGTGAATTGAATCCAATTATACATCAAGAGATACTTCAAAGAGCTGTTGAACTAGCTAAAGCTGCTTATGAAAGTGATGTTAAAGCTACTATTGAACTAGGTCAAAGAAGTGAGTAATTATGAATATAGAACAATTTAGTGCTGAGTTTGATGTTCTGCTTAACTCTTACTCTATTATACCAGTTGATGGAACAACAGACCCTCTTGCATTCTCTGAGTATGAGAAGTCAGTCTTTCTGACTAAAGCTCAAGATAGCTTGGTTATAGACTTGTATAGTGGTAGAAACTCATTAGGACTCTCCTTTGAGTCTACTGAGGAAGCTAGAAGATACTTAGCTGAATTGGTTCAAGAGTTCACACAAGAAATTACTGTTCCTTCTACTACTGCATCAATTGTAATGCCACAAGGTTTATGGTTTATTACCTATGAAGAGTGCAAGTTAAGTGATGAAACATTAGGTTGTTTAAATGGTACATACTCCTTAGTAACACCAGTTAGAGAAGATGAACTTTATAAGATAAAAAGGAACCCATTTAAAGGTCCATCAGAAAAGAGAGTCTTAAGAGTTGATGTTAATAATGCCATTAAACTTATATCAAAGTTTAAGATAGGTGAGTATCATTGTAACTATATCACTAAGCCTACACCTATTATATTAACTAACTTAGGTGACTTAAACATATCAGGTTATTCACAACCAATGGAATGTGCATTGAATAGTAATATTCATAACTTGATAGTTGAAGTAGCAGTTAGACTTGCCTTGATGAGTAAGGCTCAGTATGCAAACAAAGAGAATAATCAATAGCTTATTAATAAGCAATACGTTTAATTAAACAACAATTTATTTATGGCAACTTATTCCGTAAATCAAGTAAGACATTTATATGTCGCAAAAACTCTAAAGACAGAAGTTACTCAACTAGCTGCTGCTGGTGACATTCTGCCTAAGGCAGATAAAGCTAAATCTACAATGTACTTCCAGTACTTTAGCCCTGCTGGTGTTATTGAATCTAGTGATAAGATTGACATCAAGAATATCACTTATGCAAAATCTACATCTTCTAAGGCTTTAGTTAAGAAGTTAGATAGATACCAAGTAGTTCTAGACTCTACTATCAATAGTGGAGCACCAGTAGCTGGACAAGATTATCTGTTGAGACTTGCTTTCAGACAGTATGTAGGTTTATCACCAGAAGACCAATACTGGAAATTTGGTATGGTACATGCAGTTAGTGGTATGACAGCATCAGACTTTTACAAAGCTATGGCACTTTCTTTAGCTAGAAACATAGCAAGAGAAGCTACTCCACTAGTAACAATCTATCTAGTAGCAAGTGGTCCTGCATATACAACAGTAACCATTGACACTGACCCTGCTACTCTGACTGGTACTTATACTGGTATTCAAATTGAACAGGTAGCACAGGATTGGATTTTAGGTGTTATGCCTCAAGGTTACATTCCTTTTGCAGTACAACCAACTAATATTACCTTTGAAGGTGATGAAAGAATCTGGGGTACAGTTACTACAGTAACTCCTATTAATTCTGTACAGAATGGTCATGATATTGCAGACCTTGAATACTTCACAATGGGTGCTAGAGGTGACTTCTACAGAAACATGGGATGGCCTAATGTTATTCATACTACTTACTTGGTAGACCCAACTCAGAAGTATGATACTTTGGACATCAGTTATTACTGGGCAGGTGGTGCAGAAGATGTACAAAAGTCTCCTAGAACAATCACTCTGGTAACTGTAGATGATGGTAAGCACACTGCAATGAAGGCTCTGATTGCAGCAATCAACACTGCATCTGGTTTAACAATTGCAGACCCAGTTGACCCAGTTTAAATGAGCTAATTATAAAGAGCATAGTTGATTCTATGCTCTTTTTTTTTTTATAATTAAAACTAAATAACCATGTTACATTTCAACGAATTAAGGATAACCCAAGATGATAAGTATCTAATTATAGATGCCTCTGTTGATAATCAAGACTTCTATGATGATATAATCTTAGATAGTGTGGTTATAGATACACAAGATACATATGTACCTAATGGTCCTAGCTCTAATCCTGTATATGAACTTAAAGTAGCTGATGCCTATGATTTAACTTACTCTCTTCCTGAGGAATGCAGTTGTAATCCAGTGCTTGAAGAGGAAGATAAATCATACTGTTTCACTTATGGTACTCATCAAATGAGGAATATAAGACTTAGATTACAAGCAAGTGATTTTAATATAAATACTCTTAATGATACTATGTTCTTTGTGTATGTGATAGCTACTGGAACTCCCTCAGCAGATGCTCCTTGTGGTACAACTAATCCCATGATTATGGGAGCTGTAACTAATCTATATCCTCTTTATCAAAGCATGATGAAGTATGTTAAACAGATAGAGAATAACTGTGAAATACCTAAAGAATTCATTGACTTATCCTTAAGAATAAAAGCACTTGAGTTATGTATAAGAACTGGTAATTATCCTCAAGCTATTAAGTATTGGAATAAATACTTTAAGAATAAGATAGGTACAATAACTAGAGTAACAAATTGTAGCTGCTATGGATGAAATGACTAATATTTCTTATGATGCTGTAGTTAGATACTTCACTTCATTAGCTCAATTTGGCTATAGAAGTTATGGTGATGTAAACAAGCTATTAGCATTACTTGCACTGGATGATGTACTAAATGTATTCAGTGAATATATAGATGAAAAGGACCTTAGGTCTATAGTTAATGCTATCTATTGTTTAAGTGGGACTACTTGTCTAATTGACTTTCCAAGTTATGTTAATGATGATACACTATTCCATAAGACTAAGATTAATTACATTGCTAGAATCACTGAGGACAATATTCTCAGAGTTGATGAAGCAAGTGTGATAAGAATAGAAGCATAATACTTATAGCCAGTAAATAAAATCAGTAAAAGCATTGCACATGTGAGTTTTATTACTTATATTTGCAGTGCTTTTAATGTTAATACCAATATGATATGAGTACATATAGAGAAATAGTTTATATGATTAATGATGAGCTGAAACTCTCATCAGATGATGCTTACTTCACAGAAGACCACATAATCTATCTAACAAGTAAGTATAGAGCCTTTTTACTAAAGCAGAGATACTCAGATATAAAGAAGTTCATACCTGAGAGTAACTTTAGTACTATATGTCTAGACCTGATAGAAGTACCTGCAATTTCAGGTGAGGTCTGTGAGGGTGGGGTATATCTAAGGTCTAAGAATAAAATCCCATATATGATGGGAATTAAACAACCAAGAGTATATCCAGTGGACTATTACCAAGGTGAGATAACTTATGTAAGTAGAGATAGAATGAAGTATGTAGGGTATAACAAGTATTTGAATAATATAATCTATTGCTCTCTGGCACCAGATAACTATCTATACTTCAAGTCTAGCAACCCTCAATACCTCTACCTTGAAAAGGTAAGAATAACAGCTTTATTTGAGAATGCTGAGGAAACCTTTGGATTACAATGTGATGAAAATGGTAGAATATGTGAGTTACTTGATGCTGAGTTTCCTTTAGAAGCTTCTCTAGTCCCTATATTAATTTCTCTGGTTGTACAAGAACTATCCAAACCTAGAGAAATTGATGAGGATAAAACTAATGATGCTAATGATAATTTAGGAGGTGCTGCAAATGGCTAACTTTTCAGTTTATTTACATAAATCTCCATCTGGTAAAGTTTATGTGGGCATCACTAAAAAGAAGAGAGTTAAAGATAGGTGGGATAATGGTAATGGCTATAAAAATAATATTATATTCTTTAGAGCTATAAAGAAGTATGGATGGGATAATATAGAGCATATAATATTATTTAGGGATTTATCAGAGAAGAGGGCTAAGAATTTAGAAGTAGACTTGATAAGACACTATAAGAACTTAGGAATATCTTATAATATCACTGATGGTGGTGAAGGAACTTATGGTTGGACTCCATCAGAAGAAACTAAGAATAAGATAAGTTCTGCTCTTGTAGGTAGAGTAATTCCAGAGATAGTAAAAGTAAAAATATCTAAAGCTTTGCAAGGAAGAAAGATTTCTAAAGAGCATATAGATATAATAAAAAGAACTCATACTGGTAAGGTAGTCTCTTCTAAGACTAGGAAGAAGCTTAGAGATGCTAATTTAGGCAAAAGACTCTCTGATGAAACTAAGAGAAAGGTGGCACTAGCATTTGCTAAACCTGTATTACAGTTTTCTCTTGGTGGTGTATTCATAAAAGAGTGGGAATCAGCCTCTGAGGCTGCCAGAGCTTTAGGTAAGTTTCCTAGTAATATTGTTCATTGCTGTAATAAAAGACTTAATTACAATACAGCTTATAAATATAAATGGCAATGGAAACACTAGAAGAGTTTAGACATAGCATACTAAAGGTAGATAAGCCAAGAACTCACAAAATCAGAGGGTCATTGGGTATCTATGATGGTTACAAGCATTATAGAAAGAATGGCTATGGTAGTACTGGGTATAGATTAACTGAATCTCAGTACTTCTCTATTACTAGAAGAGTTAATGAATTACTAGCTGATAACTTAGTAAATGGTGAAGAAGTAACTTTGCCTTATAGAATGGGAAGACTTGAGATAAGAAAGACAGCAGGGGAAATTAGGTTAGATGCTAAAGGTAACTTAGTAACTAACCTGCCTATTGACTGGGATAGAACTCTTAAATTATGGTATGAAGATGAAGAATCTTTCAACGCTAAGACTCTTATTAAAGTAGAAGAGAAAGAGATATTTAAAGTCTATTATAACAGAGGTAAAGCTAACTATATCAATAAGTCATTCTATGAGTTTAGTGTTAATAGAGAGCTAAAGAAAAGGCTTAAGCAGAACATTAAAGATAGAAAGATTGAAGCAATGTATTTAGATAAAAATAGAAGGTATTATGGTAAATAACATTCAATATATAAATATACGTACTATAGCAGACAGACTAATGAGGCATCCATTGATGGTGGATTTAACCCTCGAAGCTATTATACAATACACAGTTGACTTTATAGGTATTGTAGGTCTCCCTACTATCTATTATGATAAGGTTGATACTGTAGATATTAGTAACTACAGAGCAGCTCTACCATGTGATTTAATAGCTATAAGACAAGTGAAAGATGTAAAGAACAACATCTCACTTAGAGCTACTACTGATACTTTTCACCTAATACATGATGAAAAGAAACCTATAATGAGACAAGAAGGAACCTTTAAGACACAAGGTAATATCATATATACTTCCTTTAAGGAAGGTAAGATAGCTATAGCATATAGAGCTATTCCAGTAGATGAAGAAGGATTACCTATGATACCTGATAACTCTATATTCCTTAAAGCACTAGAGTTATATATAAAGAAAGAATGGTTCACTATTCAGTTTGATATGGGTAAAATAGCACCAGCAGTATTGCAGAATGTACAGCAAGAATATGCGTGGAAAGTTGGACAACTTAACACTGAATTCATTCTGCCTTCTGTTAGTGAAATGGAAGCTATTAGTAATATGATGAATCAACTATTACCTAGAACCAATGAGTTTAGAAAAGGCTTTAAGCCTCTAGGTAATAGAGAGTATTGGAAAGACCAAAGATAAAGATTATGCTTAAACAAGAACAACATATAATTAAAGGTATGACTAGAGACTTAACAGTCTCAAAGTTCAATCCAGAGTTTGCATATGAATGTAAGAACATTAGAATAACTGCAAGAGATAACTCAACTCTACTAACAGTTACTAATGAAAGAGGTAATTCTGAGTTATCCATCCTCACTTCTAAGGGTAATCCTCTTCAAGTGCTAGGTACTCTCATAGGATATAATGTCTTGAATAACTATGTTACTTTGTTTACTACTGGTGATAAGGATAGGATATATAGGTTGGAGAATAAGCAGACTTACTTTGAAGGCAAGCTTCTTTATGAAGGTAACTTGAACTTTAATGTCAATAATCCTATTGAGAATATCAGTGTATATGAGAATGATAACATACAGAAAGTATATTGGGTAGATGGATTAAATCAACCAAGAGTTATTAATATTGTATCTGACTCTACAACAATAGAAGAATGGAATAATAGTTCATTTGATTTTATTCCAGAATTGAAGTTGGATGAAACAATCACTGTTACCTCCAATCTTAAGGTAGCCAGCAAGTTTCCTTCTGGAGTGGTGCAATATGCTTTCACTTACTATAATAGAAATGGCTCTGAAAGTAATATTATATATCAAACACCTATATACTACACTCATGCAAGTAATAGAGGAGGGAGTCCAGAAGAGATAGGTTCCAATAGTTTTGATATAGTTATAAGTAATCCTGATACTAATTTTGATTATATAAGGATATATTCTATATTTAGAACAAGTATAGATTCTACCCCAGTTGTAAGAAGAGTGGCTGATTTGGATGTTATTGGTTCAGTAATCAGATATACAGATAATAATACAACAGGAAGTAGTGTAGATAGTACCTTACTACTTTACATAGGTGGTGAAGAAATAATTCCTCACACCATGACTCAAAAGGACAATACTTTATTTCTTGGAAATATTCACATAAAAACTTTATTGTTCTCAAAGGAAGCAAGAGAGAGTGTGAAGGGTTCTGTCGTATTTGGTAATAAGCTTCTTGATACTGGTGAAAGAACTAATTTAACTTATGATTATAAAACCCAATTAAATAATAATAGTTACCAGATTACATCATTTAAAAGAGGTGAAACTTATAGATTCGGGGTTCAATTCCAAAATAAGAAAGGTAAATGGTCAGAAGTATTATATATAGGAGATAGCAAGGTAGATACTTACCCTAACGTAGATTCTAATAACTTATCTGGTACTGTTAAATTAAGTTTGGTAAAACCTTACTATACTATACCAAAGAGTGTACTTGATGAAGCTAAAGCTCTTGGTTATATAAAGGCAAGAGGAATGATAGTAGTTCCCACAAATAGTGATAGAACTATATTGTGTCAAGGTGTAGTATGTCCTACTCTATGGACAAATTTAGATAGAGAATCTAATAGTCCTTATGCAGTATCATCTTGGTTTTTTAGACCTTTTGTTGATGAAGCTAATAGAGATGATTCTGATGATGTGAAGGCAAATAATGGAACTTATGCTCAATATGTTGATTATGATAGTATCAATCCTGTATATCCTGATAGGACTACTGAGATAGGGGTAGAAACTTTAAAGACATTAGCAGAAGGTAGTACAGAAGTAAATGACTATTTAGTAGATAGTAGTATTCTTACATTTCATTCTCCTGATATAGAATTTGGAGATATAAATACAGCAAATATTAACTTAGGCTGCCAATTTATAGGCTCTATTGCATTACATTCTGGTATATCTTATAGGTCTGTTCTTGCAGAGAGTGCAGGAGTTCAACCTACTTTAGATTATGGATTTTATAATAAGTTCCCACAGTATGAAAGACAAACTGTTTTTTCAACAAATAAAGGAGGTAGACTTCTTTCTTCTGGGTATCATTGGATGGGAATCCCCTTATTAACTAATGATACTCAAAAAGTTTACAAGAGTAACTGGGCATGGTTAGTATCACCTTGGCAAAGACAAGGCTCATTAATTAATGATTTTAGATATGAAGGTAATACCTATTCTAATTTGAAATCAAATAAATTGGGTAATTTGAGAACAAGTTATTCTACTTATTTCACTCTGGGATTAACAGAATCTTGGGTTCCCCCTGCTGGTATATCAAATGTAGAGATAGTAGATTCTAACGAAGTTACAGCTACTTCAATAGTTAGGAATGATGAGTCTCTGTTATACTATGGTAATGTTGATAAAGTAATACCTCCTGGTTCTAAAAAAACAGAAGGTGTAGGTTCAGATATTGGTGTTGTTACTAATAGTTATGAAAATATAAAAACTATAAATCAATTATATAATGGTGAGTCTGAAAATACCACTTTTGTTGATAAAATTACTATACCAGTATTAGGAACTGTCAATCTTAAAGATTCTGAAAGATATACCAATAGTCCTGTAAGCATCAAATATAAGTCTGGAAAACATGCTGTATTTGCTTTAAACAAGCAAAATGGTAATAGGGTTATAATCCCTAATAGTAATACAAATCATAACCATACAAAAGATAGCAGTGCTATATTCAGTACCTTTAGTACTGGATATTCAGGGTTATGGCTTGTAGAGTTGACTCAGACTATAGATGAGGATAATAGATTTGGGGGTAAAACAGAAGAAGCTCTGTTAAATAACAGGTGGATAGTATCTGGAGACCCAATTGATATTAATGACAGTGGTAGAATAGAGTTTCTTCAAGGTGATACCTATCTTCAAAGATATGATTGTCTAAAGACATATCCATTCACCTTAGAGGATATGAATACTGTAGTTGAAATGGTATCATTTTATTGTGAAACTCATATCAATATAGATGGTAGGTATGATAGAAATAGAGGAAATGTTACCAACTTAGCTATTACTCCTTCTATATTCAATCTTTATAATCCAATTTATTCCCAGAGTAATAACTATTTTACTTATCAATATTTGAATGAAATAAGTAGTCTTAATGATTTTCCTAATAGTATTACATGGACTGAGGAAAAAATACTTGGTAATGAAGTGGATAATTGGACTAAAATTAATGTTGCAACAACATTAGACCTTGATGGTGATAAAGGGGAAGTAACCTCCTTGAACACTTATAATAATGAGATATTCTGTTTTCAGAGAAGGGGGTTAAGTAATATTTTATTCAACAGTAGAGTTCAGATACCAACCTCTGATGGGTTGCCAATTGAGATTACTAATGGTATGAAAGTTAGTGGTAAGAGATATGTTAGCAATACTATAGGATGTAGTAATAAGTGGTCTATAGTTGAGTCTCCTTCTGGTCTTTACTTCATTGATAATGAAACTAATTCAATGTATCTGTTTAATGGAGAAGTGAAGTCAATCTCAGATAGTCTTGGTATGAGACAATGGGTTAATGAAAATAATACTCATATAAACTGGAACCCTGTTACTTATGAGAACTTTAGAGGATTCTATGATAAGAATAACAATGATGTGTACTTTGTTAATAACAACTGGTGTCTATGTTACTCAGAGTTAATAGGTCAGTTTACTTCTTTCATGAGTTATGAAAGGGTTCCAGCTATGTTTAATGTAGGCAGTGAATTCTATGCTTTCAATAACAACAAACTATGGCAACAGTTTAATGGTGATTACAACATGTTCTTTGGTCAGTATAAACCTTATAGTATTACTGTAGTAGCTAATGCTGATGAGCCTGCTGATAAGATATTCAATACTGTTGAATTTAGAGCTGATGCTTATGATGGTGATAACCTTGCTCCTACTAAAACTTATGATACACTTGATGTATATAATGAGTATCAACATGGTAGAGTAACATTAACTGACTTAAATGGAAGACCTTCTCCTTTAAAGAGAAAGTTCAGGATATGGAGAGCTAATATACCAAGAGCTAATACACCTATTAATGGTATTCCAGCTAATAATAGAGATAGAATTAGAAATACTTGGGCATATGTTAAACTATCAACTGAAACACCTAATACATATAGAACAGTGTTCCATGATATGACAATACATTACTTTGTATAATAATAGTTAGGGTAGATAAACTAATTTAGTTGTCTACCCTTTCTTTTTTATTTAAAGGCTTTGTAATCTCAATAACTTTACTTATATTTGCAACAAATTAAAGATATGCTATGGCTAACAAGAGAATTATAAGAAGAAAGAATAGACCATTAAATATATTTGCAGATGGAGGGCCAGTTGGCAGTCTTGCATCCCTAGCTAATACAACTGACTTATCTAAGATTACTACATTAGGTCAAGGAGGTGCATCAGGTTCTGTAGGAATGCAATCAGTTGGTACTTCTGCCAGTAGAGGTGGTGGATTTAATATGGGTAGTATTGGGGGTATAGGTTCCTCTGTTGGAACTATAGTAAATGCAGGTCTATCTAATGCTCAGATAGCTGACACTAGTGCTCAAGAAGAAGGTATTAAAGCTCAAAAGAATATGGTAGTAGGTGCATCATCAAACGATGAACTTATGAGTGAATGGGGTTCTTGGAACAAATCTAAAGATGACTATACATGGAAGGATGTTAGAGGTGGAAGTACTGGTCAGAGAATTACTAATACTATTGGAGCTGCTGGTCAAGGGGCTGCTGCTGGAGCATCTGTTGGTGGTCCAATTGGTGCTATTGTAGGAGGTGTAGTAGGCTTAGGTTCCTCACTTGCAGGTTGGTTTACTGGTAACAGAAAAGCTAAGAAGAAAGCTAAGAAACTTAATCAACAAGCTAAAGAAGCTAATGAAAGAGCAATGAGTTCATTTGAACTTAGAGCTGATAATATAGATAAACAGAATGACTTCAATCTATTAGCTAACTACTCAGCATTTGGTGGTGTGCTTGGGGGAGGTGCTATTGACTATGAATTGGCTACTAAAGCTTTAAACAATAAACAATTAGATGCTATGAGTAAATTCAGAATGCCATCTATGCCCAACTCATTTGAAGTATCAGAGTTTGGTGTAGATTACTTTGCAAAAGGTGGTAACTTATCCAGAGATAAGGACTATGGTTCCAAGAAGAAACCATATCCAATGGTTCCTGCTGATGACTTTGCAGGTCCACATAGAAGCTATCCTATACCAACTAAGGCTAATGCCAGAGATGCACTTAGATTAGCAGGACTTCATGGTGATAGTAGTGTTAGAGCTAAGGTATTAGCTAAGTACCCTTCACTTAGAAAGAAGGCTTTTGGTGGAGAGTTATTTAATACTAATTCTATAATTGGTGGCAGCTTAGGTTCTAATATTCAAAATGCTATTGCACCTGCTCAAGAACAAACTTTAACTGTTTCACCTATGAATACATTCAAAGATGGAGGTGGTATTCATATTAAGAAAGCTAATAGAGGTAAGTTTACTAAATACTGTGGTGGAAAGGTTACTTCTGCTTGCATAGCTAAAGGTAAAAGAAGTAGTTCACCTGCTGTAAGAAAGAGAGCAGTGTTTGCACAAAACGCCAGAAAATTTAAGCACTCCTATGGAGGATTCCTTGAGGGAATGGAATATGATTTAGATGAATCTATAGTAAAAGATTTAGTAAGTAAAGGTTATGAAATCGAGTATCTCTAAAAGAAAAAGAACTAAGTTTGAACAATATGATAGTGAAGGCAATCTGTTTTGTTACAGTTGTAAACAGTATAAATCTATAGAAGAATTTGATTTTAACCCAGCAAGATGGTTTAGGGATAATAGAGATTATAGATGTAAAAGTTGTAAGAAAGTACAATATTTAAAAAGAAAAGAAGCAAATAGGGGAAAGAAAGATTTAGACAGGATACTTCTTGAAAGATGGCATAGTGCTAAAGAAAGAGCCTTAAAACAAAATATTGACTTTAACATTACTATAGATTATCTAAAATACCTATGGAATAAGCAAAATGGGAAATGCGCTTTATCTGGAATAGATATGACATATATTTTTAATTCTGGGAGAGTTTCTACTAATATTAGTATTGATAGAATAATTCCATCTAAAGGTTATACTATGGGTAATATTCAGTTAGTGTGTATGGCTTGTAATCAGATAAAGTCTGATTTAATCGAAGAAGAAATGTATAACTTTTGTAAGAAAATTGTTGAAATATATGAAAATAAGAATAATAAGAATACCAGACCAGTATAAATATGGAGGGGAGCTTAATGCAAGAAAGTGGCACGCAGATGGTGGTTACATGGGGTATAGTTATGATGAAAACTATGCACCTATAGGTACTTTATATACAGGAGCTTATGACTCTTTAACTACTCACCCAGATGCTCTAACTAATGGTGGAGTATTTAGTGATGGAGTTACAGTAGTAGGCGAGGGTGGAAGCCATGAAGAGAATCCTTTAACTGGTGTGCCAATGGGTGTAGCACCTGATGGTCAACCTAATTTAGTTGAAGAAGGTGAAGTAATCTTCAATGATTATGTGTTTAGTAATAGATTACATCCTAGTGAAGAGTTACTTAAATCAGTTAATCTTCCATCTAAATACAAGGATAATACCTTTGCTTCTATAGCTGAAAAGATTAATAAAGAGCCTAAAGAAAGACCTTATGACCCTATTGCTAGGAGAGGTTTACTTGCAAATATGTCTAAGTTAATGCAGGCTCAAGAAGAAGTTAAAGCTATAAAGGAAGCTAAGACAGAAGGAAGACAGTTTGCTTATGGTGGTGATACTGATTGGGACCCAACTTTATTAGATGACTCACCTTTTACATGGGAAGACTATGTGGCTGCTCAAGGAGGTACAGATACTGAGCCTAATGATACTCAACCTTCTAGTACTAGAAAAGGTATAGGATTAGATGCTCTTAGATATGCACCTGCTTTAGGTGCTGGTGTTGGAGTAATATCAGACCTATTTGGATGGACTAATAAACCAGATTACAGTAATGCTGATATGATTGTAGATGCAGTAAGCGGATTACCTACTATTGAAGCTGAACCTATTGGTAACTATCTATCTTATAATCCATTTGATAGAGACTTTTACATTAATAAGCTCAATCAACAATCATCAGCTACTAGAAGAGCTTTACAAAATACATCAGGTGGTAACAGGCTTAATGCTCAGGCTGGAATACTTGCTGCTGATTATAACTATGGTCAAAGCATAGGTGATTTAGCAAGACAAGCTGAGGAATATAACTTAGCTCAAAGAGAAAGAGTTGAGTCCTTTAATAGAGGTACTAATCAATATAATAGTGAGTCTGCACTTAGAGCTGCTGGTATGAACCAACAGAACAGAGAAATGAAGCTTAGAGCTATAATGCAAGCTGCTGGTATGAGAGAAGAAGCAGGTGCTAGAAGTAGTGCAGCTAAGAGTGCCAACTTAACAAACTTCTTTGATAGTTTAGGTGATATTGGTAGAGAAGAGTTCAGTAGAAATATGATTGAATCCAATCCTGCACTTGGCTATACTATTGATAGAAGTGGTAAGGTTAGATACAAGAAACCTAAGAGTGGTACTAAAAGTAAAAAGAAAAGTAAGGGAGGATATTTGACTTATGGCAAGTAGATATATAGTAAACAATAGTAAGTTTAAGCCTTTCTCTTATGCAGAAATGCTTGCTCCAGTACAGATGGCTGATACTGAACACAAGCTTATTGAAGAAGGTTTAGGAGAGATGTCTGCAAAGGCAGGTATGTGGGATAAGTTAGCTGACCAGCAAACTAGTCCTGTAGCTTATGCACAATATAAAGCCTATGCAGATGACTTGACTAAACAAGCAGACCTCTTAGCCAGACAAGGTTTAACACCAGAAAGTAGAAGAGGTTTGTTAAATATGAAGAGAAGATATGCTAGTGAAATAACTCCTATTGAATTAGCTGCAAGTAAGAGAGAAGAGTTAACTAAGGCTCAAAGAGAAGCTATCCAAAGAGACCCTTCTTTAATGTTTGATGTTAATTATGGTACTGCATCTATTGATGATTTATTGAATAATCCTAATGCTACTTATAATACTATCAGTGGTTCAGAATTAACTAAGAGAGCTAGTACAATGGCTCAGAACTTGGCTAAGACTATTCAAGACAATCCTCAGTATTCATCTATACTTGGTGGGCAGTACTTTCAACAAATGCAGCAGCTTGGTTATAGTCCTCAACAGGTTATGCAGACTATAATGAATGACCCTAATGCTCCTAAAGAATTGAAGCAAGTAGCTGATACTATATGGCAGGAATCTGGTCTTGATACATGGGACCAAGCTACTCAATCAAGAGCTAGAGACTATATTAATGCTGGTTTATATGATGCTATTGGTACTCAAAGATATGATACTCAAGCTAATAGAGGTTATATGAGTCCTGCTGAGTCTGCTAGATTAGAGATGGAGAAAGAAAGATTTAACTTAGCTAAAGAACAAGCAGCTAAAGATAAGAGTACTATTCCTCTTCAAGATGGTTCTGTAATCAGAGTAATTGGTGGTGGAAAGGCACTTAGAATATATCCAGATGGTAGAGTTGAAAACTATGCTGGTAATAGTGGAATAGCAGGTGCAGGAGTTAAAGATGCAGCTAAGAGAGGTGATAAGCCTATTATCATTGCTAATACCAATGGTAAATGGAGAACAGGTGAAAAGGGAGAAGATGTAAAAGGTACTTGGTTTGGTATGACTAGAAGTAATGCTGCATCTACATGGGGTAACTATACTCTTGACAATGTGAATGTCAATGATATAGTAACTAACTACAATGAAATACCTAAGGGTGCTCTTGATGAAATGTTGAAAGTAGCTAAAGAACAAAATATAGACTTAGATTTATATGATGTAGTTAGAGTGAAAGCTTCTACTGGTAGAGCAGCAGGTGACTATGATTATGTATTAATGCCTAAGCAAAATATACCTCAAGCACCTATAGCAGCTCTAGCTACTCCACAAGTAGCTGATAGTATCAATTTTGATGTAAATACAGGATTATAATATGGAAGGATTAGAAGGACTAAAGGGTTTAACAGCTCAAGATAGACAGAACTGGGAGAAGGAGTATTCCACTAAGATAAAGGGGCTTACTCCTGACCAGACTGAAAGAATGTATAGAAATGTCAAGTTCAAGGAGAAGTTTGGTAATAGGCCAGACTATAATATAATTAAGAATTATACTCCTGAACAAAGAGATAGTCTATACAATGAAGACTTGTTTAAGATGCAGCCTCTAGAAGCAGAACATACTGATGAGGAACAAGTTAAAGCTATTGGTAAAGCCTTTGAGCAGGGTCAACAATTTCAAGAAGAAGCAACTAAGCTTGATAGTATTTATAACCAATGGCCTGCTAGAGGTAGAAAGGCCCTTGATGAATTTGATAAGATAGCTGATAATGTATCTCCTTATTATAAGAGATACAAGAACACTGAATACTTGCCTTTCTCTGATGAAGAGAAGTATAAGATAGCAGCAGAATACAATGCTGCTAAGGCTGCTTATGGAGAGCAGGAAGCTAATAATATACTTAGAAGGAAGATGCAAGATACTGCATCAAAGAACCAAAGTGTATTTGAGAAGTTCTGGAATGGATTTAAGGGTATGGGTGCTCAAACAGTAGGTGCTTTAATAGGTACTGCTGGCATGGTTAAAGGTGCTATTGACTATGTTGGTGATGAAAGAAATGAAGACATTGATAATGCTTTCTTTGATTTCATGGACCATGTTATAGATAATAGTTGGACTAGATATGGCAATGATGTAATGCAGTATGGCAGCTTATTTGATGCTAATATTCAAGAAGCTAAAGAGAATGGTGGTATGTCTAACATACCAGTAATTAGAACACAAGCTGAGGAACAAGGTACTATTCTTGATAACTTACTTAGTGTCAATACTATACCAGAACTTATTAATCAGCAAGGTTTTACAATAGCATCTATGCTTACTGGTGCTGGTCTTTCTTCTATATCAAGTAAGGCATTTCAAGGTGCCAAAGGTTTGACTATGGCTGCTAATAGGGCAGGTGCTTTAACTAACCTTGAAAAGGTTAATACTATACTTAAAGGACTCCAACAAGTACAACAAAAGACTAATGCTTTCCTTATTCCTGCAATGGTTGGTACTGTTGAAGGGGTAAGTGAAGGTCTTAATACTAAGATACAGTTCCTTGATGATGCTAAGCAAATGATTGCTGAAACACAAGCTAAGGCAGTTAATGATGAGTTCAATAAGAGATTACAGAACCCCGAAGAACTTAGCAGACAAGGCTATAATCCACAGGATGCAAAGTCTATGGAGAAACTATATAAAGATATTTATGATAGTTATGCTCCTAGATATGAGGAAGCTGTTAAGAAAGCAGAGGTAAATGCAGCTAAGGCAGGTGTATATAACATGGGTCTTAACTCCATGATTAATGGTGCTCTTAACATGACACTAAAAGCTGGTCTTCAAACTCCTTCTGTGCAAGAAGCTATGAGAAGAAGTAGGTTAGGTAGGTTATTTACACCACAAGACTTTAGAGTAGAAGCAGGTAGAGTGGTTCCTTCTTATGGAAAGATAGGTAAAGTACTTAATGTACTTCAAGAACCTGCTGGTGAGTTCACTGAGGAATATCTTCAAAGTGTATCTGATGCCTTTGCAAGAGGTGGTGCTGAGTATAATCTACAGAACTTTATTACTAATAAGTATAAAGGCGATGGTAAGGATGCAGTAGATGAATCTCTTGCTAATGACTTCTTTGCAGCTAGTAGAGCAGCAGGTGATGCAATGATAGATAAAGAGACTATTCTCTCTGGTATCTATGGTGCTTTAGCCTCTGGTATGGGTACTCCTACTATTAATAATAGAAGAGGTCCTGCTATCAGAAGAGAGGATGAGTCTAATCTTAGTTATGCTATGAGAAGGTCTCCTATTACATATAGAAATCCTATATGGGAAGCTATTCAAGAGCAAAAAGAAGCTAGTGAAGAAAGGTCAACTGCTGCAAGTATAATGACTGATTGGATACAAGACCCAGCTAATAAATCTAAGTATGATGGACTGGTTGGTACTCTTAACTGGGCTAAATCTATGGATGAAGCATCAGGTAGAAATGATGAATTTGACTATAGAAACAGTGAATTAGGTAAGACTATTAATGATGTTATGACTCTTGAGAAACTAAGAGGAACAGACTATTATAACTCATTTATGCAGGACTTGATTAGAACTGCTAACCTTGAAGAAGGTTCAGAAGAAGCTCAAGCTTTAGTCCAACAATTCAAGAATGCACCTAACAACAGAGATATTGAACAAGATGATTCTCAGATACTTTCTACTATAAAGAAGAATAGCAATAGACTTCTTGATACTATGAGCAAGATAGCTACAGAATCTGAAAGTATTGATAAGATGTTAGGTAATGCTGCTGATGAAGATACTAAACAAGCTCTTATTTATGGTAAGTTAAGTGTTGATTCATGGAGAGAAAGAGCTACACAGCTTGAGAATGAAATTAGTAGCATCTCTATTAATCCTACTACTTCAAGTAGCCTTAGTGACACACAGAGAGATTTGTTAATTAACTATGGTTCATTAGGTAAAGCTCATTCTGAATATCAGAAACTGAGAGAAAAGATTGGTGAATTAGAGACTGATATAGCTAATATTAATAGTAGAAAGAACTTAGGAGTAAAAGAAACTGAGACTCTTAGAGCTAAGAAAGTAGCCTTAAAGACTTTAGAAAAGCAAGCTAAAGCTATTGCTAAAGTAGGTGAGACTATTGAGGGTAATCCTGTACTTAGTGAAACTGATATAATGCAGCTTAATCCCACAGATAGAGCTACCATCCTTAACCCTGAGAATAAGAATAAGTATAGTGAAGAACAACAATCTATTATAGATAATGTAATAAGAGAAGGTACTTTACAATACAATGATTTCATGGATAAGGTACAAGATGCTGGTAGAATTAACTTGGCTCAACAAGCTTATTTAACTCAATATAACAGCATACTTAGTAACCCTGCAAGCTTTAATGCTTTTGTTAATAGAATCAAGCAACAAGTTGCTGATGATAATACAAAGAAGAAGTATGAATTCTTGAATGGAGTACAGGACTATGCTACTTTTGTCAGAGGATTAGATAAAGCATATAGAGAATCTGATGTAAGAGAAAGACAGGTTATCAGAAACATACTTAGTGAGAATGAAAACTACAAGAGATACCTTGAAGATAATAAGAACCTTGAGGGTATGTTTGACCAGTTAGATTCTAATGATAAGTTCAAAGAACTTGATGAGAATGATAGAAATGTCATAATGACTACTATGCAATTCTTAGTTGATAGAGGTGTTAGTCCAACTGATGTTACAGCATTAGCTGCACTTACTGCACAAGATGAGAATGGTACTCCTGCTTTGCTTAACTATATTGATGAAGTTAATGGTAGATTGCCTAGTGATATGCAATTAACTCCTGCAAGTATAGAGGAGATTGTACAGACTTACAATGATATAATAGGTGAGCATACTAAGAACATCAATGAAGTTGAAGTTGTTAACAAGCCAGTAGAAGTAGCTCCTACAACTACAGAAGCATCTAAGCCTCCTGTACAAGTTGGTATCTTTGGTCAAATACAACAGAATCCTGAAATGGCTGCTGATAAAAACCTTAAAGAAGATACCTCTGCACCTGCTAAACCAGGAATCTTTGGTGATATTCAAAGTAATCCAGATTTAGCTAGAGGAGTAGCACCAGAGTCTACAACAGATACACCTACAACTGATTTAGTTGACAAGTACAAGGTTAACAGTAATGAAGAAGTAGCTAATAGTGTGCAGACAGGACTATCTATTATTGATAACTCTTCAAGTATTTATGATGATGTTAAAGAGCAAGCCACTCAAATTATAGATGAACTTGGAGATAGTGAGTATGAAACTCCTACTGATTTAAGTGAAGCTATTATGGCTAAGGCTAATCAGCTACAGGCACAAGTACAACAAGGTGGAGATAATAATGATAAAGCATCATCATTATTAAAGCAGGTTGCAGCTAAGATGAAAGTTAAATCTGAGACTCCTACTACTAAAGTTGAAAGAGCTGAAACACCTTCAACAGTAAGTGAAGAGAGAAGAAACAACAGTATGATAACAACTGCTGATGTTGATAGACATCCTCAATCTGTTGTAGGTCAAGCATCTAAGAACTTTAAGATGAATGACTATCTTAGAAAAGGTTATATTACTCCTAAAACTCCTATCATGTTTGTTGCAGACCCCGCTATTATAGCAGGTGTTAAACAAGAAATGGGGGAAGCTTATAATGAAAGTGACCATCTCCCTATAATGGCAGTTGTAGAAGATAGTAATGGTCCTATTATTATAGGTGATAAGAAGTACCAGCCTATTGGTTTTATGCCAAGAACAAGTGCTAATTCACAAGGTGCAGCTAGAATGGAACCAGTTAGATTGGCTGGTTTAACTCAGCAAGATGGTACTTTATTGAAGGATAAAGATGGGAAGGTTATTACAACCAATGGTTATGTAAGAGCTAATCCACCTGAGCATACTAAGGCAGGTACTCCTAATACTTTGATACATACTATCATGAGTAATGATATGGATGCTGAGTCCAGAGCTAAGATGAATGATGTTAACTTGCCTATACAAGAAAGACAGTCTATTTATAGAAAGTTCAAGAACAGTATCTTACCTAATATCAGAAGAGTTGCACAAGATGCTAAGGGTGAAAGAATACATTTAGCTTATTTCACACCTAATATGAAGGGGGGAGAACAAGAGTTTGAGTTATATGTAACAACTCCTCAAAACTCCTTCTCTAGAGCAGGTAAACCAATGGCTCAAGTATTAACTGAGGGAACTCCAGAAGAAATACTAAAAGCTAATAGTAGACTTCATAGATATGGAAAGACACTTGAAGAGTTCTTCAAGAAGAAGCCTTTTAGTGATAATGCTAGGTTCAAAAGAGAGAATGGGGTGTTAGTACCAGTAGGTGAAAGTGCATCTAAGTTGCAGACATTAGGTGAAAGTCTGACTAAGAAGTTAAGTAACTATATTACTATTCCTAAAGGATATGAATATGTACTTACTCCTACAGAAGAGATGCTTGAAGGTAATAGAATGTATCAATTAGCTTTAACTAATGGTGCTAGTACTATACCTTTAGCCAATGTAACTAATGGCACAATGACTGATGAAACTAAAGCTCAAGCTATTAAGAACTTGTTCATTGATGGTGGTAACTTTAGATATGAGGGTACTCAACCATTTGCTAAGTGGCAAGTTAACTATAATGACTTTGGTGCTAAAGAAGGTGAGTCTGAGGATGCTAGAAAGGCTAGATTAGGAAATGCTAGTGATATATTTGATGATAACATACTTGAATCAAGTAGAACTTCATTGAAGTACACTATCAGAGGTATTGATATTAATAGTCCATTCAAGCAAGATGGTAGCAGAACACCATCACCTACACCAGTAGTTGCTAATCAAGTTAATGCTACAACTAGCAAACCAATTGATACTCCAGTCATTACAGCTACTGACCAAGTGAAAGTAGGTAATGCTATAGTTGATAGTGAGTCTGGTGCTGTATTACAAGGTGAAGTTAAACCTGTATCTAATCCTGCTGTTGATAAGGCTAGAGATATAGCTAATAGAATAGTTGAAGATAGTAAATCTATTAGATTAGCTGATGATAATTCTGGTTATGTTGATGAAGAAGGAAGAAGATATGCTAGAGTTACTTCTATCATTCAAGCTGATGAACTAGCTGGTGAAAGATTTGACCCTAATAGTCCTTGGATTACACCTTCAACTAATATAGGTACTTCTGTAGATGAGTTTGTAAGAGACTTCTTTGCAGGTGAGTTTACTGGAGAAGATGGTAAGTTATCGAATGACTACTTATATGATTATCCTAATGCTACTCAAGCAGAATGGAGAGCTTTTGCTAATCAGTTAGTAGGTCTTAAGAACTACCTTGATGCTCAAGGTCTTACAGTAATTCCAAGGGATGTTACTGTTACAGGAACTGTTAAAGTAACGGATACACAAGGTCAGGTACATGAAGTACCAGTTGCTGGAACTCTTGACTTACTTGCTTATGATGCTCAAGGTAACTTTCATATCTTTGATATGAAGACTAATAGAAGCGGTATAAGTGAAGAAAAGAGAAAGAAGTATGCTAAACAAGTCTCAATGTATCAGAAGTTCATTGAAGATAAGTATGGTATTAAGGTAGCCTCACTTAACATTATACCTATTAATGTTACCTATCCTGCTCCTGTAGGATTTAGAGATGGAAAGACCAAGTATGAAGTTAGTGAAGGAAACCAACTACTTGCTAATGGTAAAGAGTACAAAGACTCTAAACCTATTCTCGAAGAAGTAGGTTCGGTACCATTCACTGATGTAAATATTCAATATGATAAACTTACTGATAGTGAGAAGCAAATGATTACTGATATGTTACCAGCAGGTGTAGAGGTTGAGAAGACTGAAATAGTTGAACCAGAGACTGTAGTTAACAAGAACCTTGGTCTTAAGATGGGTAGAGTTAAGAATAGATTTGCTAAGCCAGCTAAGAAAGGTAACCTAGTTACTCCATCAGCTAATAACTGGGAGTCAATTAGTGATGATGTTAGGCAAGCTGCTATACAGTTAGGATATACCAAGGAATCTTGGAATAGCATGACTGAGGATGAGAAGCAACATCAGAAAGAATGTCTGAGTTAAGTATAACTAAGATAAAAAAAAAGAGCTAGGGGGATTAACCTCTAGCTCTTTTTGTGTTTTATTACTTGGTAAGATTAGCTCTACCATACTGGTAACTCTGTGCTGCTTGATATGGATTTTGCATCATTAAGTAGCTTCTCCAATAGGGAAGCATTCTCTCAACTTTGTGTGCCCATTTCAAATCACCTTTCTCATAAGTACCTCCACTTGACTTATACTTCTCTTGAGTAGCAAATAGTGTAACTATATTAACTAAGTCAGTAGCCAAACTAAAGCCAACTGGTGATATATTAGTAACTACTGGAGCCTCTTTAACAAACCCCCAAGGAGTATTGAAAGCAGCTTGTTCACTATATAATCTACTAGCTGCATAATACAGGAAACCCATAGCTTGGTCAGGTTCTTCATCATCGTCATCATCAGGCTTAGCACTTAGCATCTTAAGTAAAGTTAGTGCTACAATAACTGCCATATCTGCCCAGTTTCTTCTCATATTATAATACTGATTAGCTGAGAAGCCAGCATCAAGCATCCTTTGCTGAGTAGTCTTAGATACTGGAGTTAGGATAGCTCTAGCTGTTAGACCAAATCCACCTTTATCAGTGAATGTAGATGCAATTACCTTAGCAAGAGTTCTCATAGAGCCTTCTGTTTCCCCACCTAAAGCTACACTATAAGTACTAACACCAAATCTTCTTTGTATCATACCTAAAGCATACCCTCTCATGGCTAACAAAGCATTACCATAGACATTCTTTTGAATAGCTACTTTATCTGCATTGTTATAGATACCGTGCATTCTAATATTGATTTCTCTAGCTCTGTCCATGAATCTAGACTCATCATCTATACTCCATTCTCTTAGCTCACCAGTCTCAGTATCAACATACTTAACACCTTGCTTCATAGCTAAAGTCTTACCTAATTCAGGTTTAGTTTCATCTATAGGAACTACTTGATAAGCATTGTATAATGAAATAGGATTACCATTTTCATCTACTAGCTTAGTCTTATTAGCTAATGCTAAGAAGGCCATAGTCTGCATGTAGTGCTCACCACATTTATAAGGTAAGAATAGATTCTCACCAACAGGATTTAACTTAACCCATTTAGATTTATTGGTGAAGTATTCTCTTTCTTTCTTCTTATTTTCATTAAGAGTATTGAACTGTCTAATGAATAAGCTTACCTTATCTTCCTTAACATCATCACCAGCATGTAACCAGTTAGATGGCAGTGACTTCCAATAGGTTAGATGAGCTTTTTCCCAATCTTTTACACTAAAGAATTCACCTGCTAAAGCCTCTTTGAATATTTCAAGACTACCAGTACCAACATTAACTGCACCACCAAGAACATTACCACCTAAGAAGAACTTTGATGCAAGACCAGTAAAGAAGCCTACTATCTTATTTAGCACAACTTTCTTACCAATCTTTATCTTGGTAGTATTAATGCCATACACTTGCTTGTCTAAGAACTTCTGGTATCTCTTATAGGCTCTGGATGTTTCATCTCTCTCTGACTCAGGCTTAACCCCTCCTACAGCTCTCCTCTTCAAGACATCTTTACCAATCTCAAGAGTACCTGCTATACTTGAAATACTTGCATAAGTATGAGCCATACCTGCATAAGCTAATGTAGATTGGAACAAGTCTGTACTAAGTTCTCCAGTATCTCTTAACTTATTGATACCATAGATAGGAACTCTGTTTAACTTCTCTTTTTCAAACTCAAGCTGATTAGAGAACATATCTTCCTCTATTGTATTATAGGTTTGGTCACTACCAAAGTCTCTATCTTCACTATCTTCAACAAAGGTATCAGCCATATTTCTTCTCAAAGTATAACTAATAGCTTTGCCAGTTCCCTCTGTCATTCTTCTATTCCTAATCTTATTCATAGTAGTGCCTTTGAATTGAGGCATTCTATAAACATTAGTACTACCATTAGGCAAGAAGCCATCAAGTTCTCTCTTAAGGTTCATGTATTTATTTAACCAACCCTCTCTCCTTGTTCCTGCTATAGTTCTAGCATATTGCTCACTTCTATAGTTATCATTAGGATACCATCTTTGCTCAATCATATGCCACTGGGAGTGTTGTTTATGCCATGACTTAGCTTGAGGTTTGAAGAACTGGTCCCAAAGCAGACTCTTTTCAAAATCAGACTTACCATCAAGGTTATTGTTAGCATAGAAGTTATCTCTTGCTTCTTTCTTGAATGCAAGCCAATCATCTTCATAGTCTCCCCATACAAACTCTGATACAATGTTACCTGTTAATTTGCCTGTTCTTGGGCTAACTTCACAGAATATATCAGTGTTCTTCTCACCAATATCATGCAAGTCTTTCTCCAATCCTCTAAGTCTATCTTGTGATTGAATAGTCATATCATCAGCATATTTATTAGCTAACTTAACTGCTCTATCTGCAAGCTGACCTATTACATCAGAGTTGTTAGACATTGATGCAAGGATTGATTCATGAATACTAATATCCTTTTCCATGTATCTAAGTAAATCCTCAATAGGAATTCTTTCAGCATTAACCCACTTAAGTCCTCTTTGTCCTTTCTTCCAGTCAAAGATTACTCTTGAAGCTCTTTCTACATAAGTGGAACCCATAGCATCTTCAAGGAATTTTAAATAAAACTCTCTCTGTTTGATTTCAAGATTACTTAGTAACCTATCATCACCATTAATAGCTTCATTCAAGTTTCTCCTAAGAGTCTTGAGTCTATTCATTGTATCTTCACTCACATTCTGTAACTTCAATCTAGAGTCTTCTGTAGTGGTTGCATCCTTTACAATCTTAATTAAAGCTTGTGCATTTGTGACAAATGTACCTACTTCTCTTAATAAAGCTGCATTCTCTGGAGTAATATTGGCTACATTGAAATCAACTTTATTGAGCTTGTTAATCATCTCTGGTACAGTATCAACCATTAAGTCCATAGCTTCTGTTATACCATCTACTGCTATCAAGTCAGCAAATAGTGAAGGGCTATTACTTATTCTTCCTGCCTCAACTTGACCTGCTAATTGATTGTACTTGTTATAAAGAGACTTATCTATAGCCCTCATTTCTTCTGTTTGACTTCTTAAGATGTTCAATATAGACTTGAAGGTAGCTACATTAACAGAGTCTTTAGCACTGAATAGAGTTTCTTGAGTTTCAAGAGCATTTTCTACAGTTCCCTGGAAACCAGGTGACATAAATCCTTGTGCAATTGCATCAGCAGTTCTTATAGCATCAAGTTTAGCATTAGCTATCTCATTACCAGTAATAGTATTGAATACTCTCTTAATTGTATCTACAATTCTACCTATCAATGATTGCCATGAAGCTCTCTTATCAATTTCACCATTGATTGCTTTACCAACTAAATAACCAGCAACTTCTCTTGCAGGATTACTTCTATAGGCAATAGTGTCATACTCCTCACCCATAATAGCTTTCTGTACATCAGGTGTAAGCACTCTCTCAAGTCTCTGAACTAAAGGATTATTACCTAATGCACCTACAGCAAAGTGACCTGCTTCCTCAGATAAGCTACTATCAACTTGTTCATTATTAGCTACTTTAATTAGCTGATATAAACTATCAGCAGTCCTAGTTGCATTAATAGTACTATATCTACCATTAACTCTATCACTTGCATCCATGAAGCTGTAGTCAACACCAGCTCTATTAAGATAGAATTTAATCCTTTCTTGCAGACTTCTATTAGCTATATTATCATTAAGTTGAGCAGTATTAGTGCTATTCTTATCAACTATACTTAATTCTACCTTACCATCTGGTCTATTAATAATAGTAGCCATATACTTGTCATTGTATTGGCTAGCTCTATTAAAAGATTGAAGTTTAGGTACAGCCTCATTATAATCATATACCCCTGCACCAATATCTTTGTTAAGAGTTTGCTTTATCTTTTCATCACTTAACTTTAATTTAGTTAGCTGTCTCAAAGACTGAAAGGTTATCTCACCATTACTATCAAACTTAGCTTCATTAGCTACTCTACTTAAGAACTCAGGGCTTGTACCTACAGCATAATACTGCTTAGCTATTTCCCTATCATTGGTGTAATGTAGTAGTGAGCTAAAAAGCTCACTATCTACAAATTCACCTTGTTTGTTCTTTACTCTTGGAATTATACTACACTTATCCATATTAACAAATCTTATTACCTTCTTGGTCAATTACATTATTAGCTTGTGCTTTCAGAGAGTTAATCGTATCAATCAAGTCTTCTCTACTAGCTTTACTTAGCATCTCTACTACCATATCTCTTTGAAGAGTATTATCAGCTTTAAGAGCTAAGTCAGTAGCCTCTTTTATTAGTTCTTCTGTAGTTAAACTTGTATCTGGTGTACTAACTACCTCAGGTTCAACAGATGTATTACCATTGTCTTGAACCTCAGTATCAGCTACCATACTTGTTGTAATTCCATTAGAACTGTATTGAAGAGATTTACCTGCATCACCTAAAGCATCTACTCTAAAGTAATCCATACTGCCAGTAGTACTTTGATTGAATACATCTCCACCACTATTACACAGATATGCTACATCATCTATAACAATCACTGGTCTGAATACATCTATACCTTTATCTTCACTAGGAAGTAAGAAAGGGTTTGCATCTTTACCTAGCTTCTTTGCATTTAGTGTGAAACTGTTAACAGCTACACCCTTTTCAAATGCTAAGTTACTGATAATTTTACCACTTCTTCCTTTAGGATGAAGTACCAGTCTAGTGTTATCTAAGTGATTAAGCAAATACTGTTTAGCAAACTCTTGACTATTAACACCTATCCTACTCTTTTGCACTTCATTTAAGAAATCAACATAAGATTGAGGATTACCATTATAGTCATATCCTACTTGCACAGCTAACTTAACTTCTGTAGGAGCCAAGTTCATGAATGCCATAGGACTATAAGTAAAGCCTAACTTGTAATAGTTATATAAGAATAGAGATTGTGCTATCTCAGCAGTATTCTCATTTCTCATTAAGTCACCCCAACTCTCTTTAAGCTCATCCTTCTGATAAGGTGCTAAACCACCTATATCTTGAATGTTCATACTTACTTTACCAGTCTTTTCATCAGTTTGAAACTGCATATACTGGAATATAGGCATGGACTTCATTGTAGGATTAGCCTCAAGAATATTGAATAACCCTTCTGGAAATACCTCTGTAAAGTATTCTCTAGCTGTTACAACTTCACCAGCAGCATTAATAGGCATGTTTCCATTAAACAAACTATTCTCTTGCTGACTTAACATAAATACCATTAAGTCACTGTGTATGCTATTAATAGTCTCTGCATCAAGTAAGCCACTTCTAGTGAATCCTGCTAGCTCTTCTCTAGCTTCTTTATAAGCCTTAGTGTTGTAAGGATAGAACTTATTGATTGCCTTTTCTGCTTTTCTATTCATATCATACATAGCTTGTTCATAAGCAAATGGATTTTCAAGCAAACTTTCCATATACTCTTGGTCACTCATATCCAGTGTGCTACCTTCATTATTAATAGGTGAGTAGATACCTTGTGCTACTTTCATCCCAACCTTAAGAGCATCAGCTTTCTTGAAAGACTTAACATATGCAGCTACTTTCATCTGTTGTGCATAGGCATCACCAAAGGTAGAACCTACAGTATTAGATGCAGTAAACTTAGTGTTTCTAACAAACTGAGAAACATCATTACTTGCCTCAAGTATCTTTCTGAATAAGTCAGCTACATGAATCTGTCTTTCAACAAACTCATCATCTCTCATTAGGTCTTTCTTATCTTCATTAGCACTTCTAACAATGTTGTATGCTAGCTGCTCTTTATCAAACTCCTCAGGTATAGCTTTATTTAATTCATCTTCAACCTCATAAGTATCTAATACATTATCTATCACAGAGTTAATATCAGACATACCATTATTAAAGCTGTATTCACATATATCCTTAATAATAGGTTGATTAAATAACAAACCAATATCCTCAGTTGTGAAACCAAGTCTTGCTAACATTGCACCAGCATCAGCAGTAATAGTATTTAGATTCAAGAAGTTAAGTACAGGGTCTTTAACAGCATCTACTGATGCAGCTAAGAACTCAGCAACATTCAAACTTGTATCTATCTCACTATTGTGTAATAAGTCTGCATAAGTCTTGCCTGCAAATGAGATAGCTTCTTTCAAATAGAATTCTTCCATCAAAGATGCAAAAGCATGATTAGTATTCTGATTAGCAAATATACCAATCAGCTTACCTGCAACATTATTCTGCTGATTGTAAGTAACAATAGTCATAGGGTCACTAGGGTCATAGTTAGGTTCTGGGTCTTCCAGTTTACCTTCATCTATAGCTCTATTAATACTAGAAAGGTCAACAGTGCTAGAGTTATGGTCAGCAATTACATTACCAAACATTAATTCTCTCATCACTCTAGCTGCCTTTGAAGCATTACTAAATCCACCAGGGGTATATCTATCACCAAAGGTTTCAACATCACTTAATCTCTGCTGAATTAGATGAATAAGCATGTTGTTTCTACTAGCCTTACTATTCTCTAATGGACTCTTACTAAAATCATACTCTTCAAATTTAATATAACCTCTATCAGCTACAAACTGATTAAAAGCTGCTTGATATGTATAAGGTAATCCAGCTTTCTCCCAATACTTATACAGCCTATCTAATGATTCAGTGTCCTCTTCTCTAGCTTCTTTAAGAACTGCCTTCAAATTAGGATATGTATCATAGAACTCTGACCATATATTCTTTACCTCCTCTGATGTAAGTTGTCTTTGTTGATACTCATTTCTCATAAAGTACAACTTATCAATATCAAAGTCAAAACCTGCAATAGTAGTTCCCTGAGGTGGTACTTTAATAGTACCTCCAGCAGTCTTATGACTGAATCTTTTCACTCTCAGATTAATCATTGAGTAATCTCTTTCAGTTGGAATTCTATATGCAAGTAAACTAAGTATATTAGGATAGGTCTTTTCAAGTAATGTATTACCATCTGCATCAACCTTTAATGTACCATCTTCATTACAGTAGGTTCCAAAGTCAAGAGAATGTTCTTTACCAGCATTATCAGTATAGGTCAAATCCCAAGGAATCTCGCACTCAGCATACAGTATGTTATTAGGATTATTAGGGTCTGTTACATATCTCAAACCTCCATCTTCTTCATAACCAGTAATACCCATAGCAGATACTTGAACTGCACTACCACCTTTAATAGACTGTTTGTTTACCATCTTCTTGAAGAGACTAAAGAATAAAGCTGAGCTATCATGCTCTAATCCTCCTTCAAATAAAGGTATAGTAAACTCACCTTTAGCATTAAGACTATAAGCCATAATGTTATCTTTAGACTCCCTGCTGTTGTTAGCTGTAGTCTGAATTAGTCTATTACTTATCTTACCAGCATCTGATACTGCATTCTCAAATAGATGATAAGAATCAATGATATTAGCAGTAATAAGAGAATTATAGAACCTTACAAGATTACCACCATTCAACTTAACATTACCATACTTACCACCAAGATTAACTCTCTTTCCACCTATATAGCTACTGTAGTCTTTGAACCTTTCTACCTTAGCCATAATCAGCTTTCTTACCTGAGTACCAAACAACTGAGAACTGTTAATATGCTCTGGAACATTAGTCTGAATTCTATAGTCAGCATAGCTTAACTGATGAACATAACCTTTATTAAGGTGCTCATCTATGTTATCATGGGTTGCATTAGCTATATTAGTAGAACCAAATCCACCTACCTTAGCAATCTTAGTAGAACCAATCATATCTATAGGCTCACTCTTACCAGTTTCAGGATTAACGTGCTCTTCCATCCAATATGCAATATCTCTTAACTTACTACCAGCAGGAAGAAGTTCAGGTATAAGAACTGCCTCAGCATACTTATGCTGAACAGGTATCTTTAACATATCTGCTCCATTGATACTATAGTTTTCAAAAGAGAATAAATAAGGCTTAATAGGTTGAAATATAACAGCTAAATCTGAGATAGACTTAATATCTTCCATTGATGGATTCTCATCTTTACCTATCTTTGACCTAATAGATTGTATCTGATTATAAGCTGCTTCCATTCTTTCATCCCACTTACCAGCCATACCCATTACTTTCTTATAACTTTCAAGTGTTCTATAGCCTTGACCATCTGTTAGAGTATTCTTCTTATATGACTTATATACATTAGAGTTCTTACCAAAGTGATTAGCAATTGCTGCCATAAACTCTGGGTCAAACTTCTCAGCATTTACATCAATATCATCAAAATAAACTACTCTTTCAATACCATCATTACTATATCTTTCACCTGTGAATGGGTCAATAGCTTCTACACTTAATGCAGAACCTGGGGCATGAATTTCCTTATATCTCTTCTGCAAGTCCTTGGTTCCCTTATAGAAAGAAGGGTCAATAGTCATCATCTGCAACTGTTGAATAGTAGCAAACTTAGTATTCCAGTAATAGTCTGCTAGCACTTGGTCTATAGTTCTATCACCTTTAACTTCTTGACTTAGATATACATACTGATTACCTGCTTGTTCAAGTACTCCTAAGTTATTCAGTTGTTGCTTAAACTTAGTAACAGCATCATCCATATATGCTCTGATAGCTTGCTTAACTGATTGTTCAAGGTTTCCCTCTTTAATCATTCCAGCATACTTAGGTTCATTTAGGAAGGGGAGTAGGCTAAACTTATCTTCATTCTTTGAGAAGTTGTCAATGGCCTTTATACCTTCCTCCTGCATCTTTCTATTAGCAGCTTTAGTTAACTCCATCCTTCTCTTCTCTTGAACATAGACATTGTACAAACCATCTAAGATTTCCTGACCACCATATCTCTTGGCTTTAATGAACTTAGCAACTCCACTATCACCAAGGATAAATACAGGATACCAAGCATATTGACTATTAGGACTAATCTGCCTTTCAGAGAAATACTCATTGAGCATCTGTACTGCGTGTTGCTTACTAGTGAAATCATCAAATGTAAGCTTATCAGTACCTAAGAATCTCTTGAATGTGAAGTTAGCAGCAAAGTTATCTTCTTTACTTAAATCACTATTATAGAGTTCTTCTATCCATTTGTTAAGTATCTTACCATTATACTGGAAGTATGAGGAATCAAGATAAGTAGTTTCAAGCATAGCTTGAAGTCCTCTCTTATCAGTAGCCTTTACAAAGCTAGCTATTCTATCAAATTTATCTCCCATGAATGATGGAATGACATTACTAAAGAAAGTATTATCACCATATCTTACTCTACTTTCAACCTTTAAGCCTTCCCTGCTCTTAGCTACAATAGCAAGTACTTTAGTAATCTTCTCTCTCAGTACACCTTTCTTTTCATTACTGGAAGCTCTCTTGATTAACTCCTCATAACTAACATCCTTCCTTCCCTCTTGCTCTTCCTTAGTAAGTGTTAAACCAAACTTAGCAGCATCAAGTAATTCCTTATTTAATGCTCTAACATCTTTGTTCTTACTCATTATTCTATCTAAAGTCTCACCATCTATATCAATACCCAGTGATTCTGTAGCATCAATTAAGAACTGCTTTCTTTCAACCTTGGACATTTGCCAGAACTTAGATTTCTCAGTTATTCTCTCTGGTTGTGTAAGAGTGTCAATTATCTTATTTCTAATTCTCTCTACTCTTACTGGCATAACCCTAGTACTAGGACCACTCTTTTCAAAGATACTTCTAGTAGGATTAACTACCTTACCAAGTTTAACTGAGGTCAAGAATGAACTAAAAGGTTTATCACCTTTAATTCTATTAAGTAGAGCAGTCTTGTAAGTCTTAATTCTGCCATCTTGTTTCTCAGTCTGCATAGCATAAGGTTGGAAGTTCTTCTTGAAATCAGTATAGAACTGGGTTCTTACTAATGGATTCTTAAGCTCTTCCATGAATGGAGAAACCCACCCAGCAGTACTACTATGCTCTCTAAGAGCATTCATCATTTCAGTTTCACTGCCAACACCTCTAAGTACATCAAGTAATTCTTGGTGCATTCTTACAGGGTCTTGCATTACAGGGAAACCTAAATCATCAAGTACTGGTTGACCATCCTTATATTGAGGTGTTCTTCCAATAACCTTTCTTACCTGCTTTCCAATTGAGCCAAATGAAGACTCAAATTCAGCTTGTTCCATCCAACCTTCTCTCTTTGACTCTTCCATGATGAACTTCTCAGTCATGTCATTATCATTGAAGTTGTTAGGATTAGCATCATCAGCAAAGCTAATGTCTTGTCCTATCTTAAGGTCTTCTGCTTCTTTAATTCTAATCTTTGCAAAGGATAGTAAAGCTCCCCAGTTATCAAATATTTTTTGATACTTAGAAGCTGTTTCAGTGTCTCCCTCTTGTACAGCATCACTATATTGTGATTGGAGAGTATCATATATCTCATTAAAGATGCCAGCTATACCGCCAACTTGCTGACCATCAATAGTGAAACCAGCTACAATATCTCTTCTACTTACACTAGGATTCTCCTCTTGAACAGCATCTACAATGTCTGAGAACATAGTAGAAATCATACTTATTCTATTGAACCTTTCTTCTGCACTAAAGTCATCCCTTAACTGTGTATAAGACACAGCAGGATTATTAACAGCATCAAGGATTCTCTTAGCATCTTCTTTACTAAGACTTCTTCTGAACTCTACAAGAGTTTCAGCAGTAGGAGTCTCAGCCTCAGGATTTCTTTCCTGATATAGACCTCTAAGATTAGCAACTAAGTATTTATTCCATCCTGTTACCTTACTAGCTATTACATCATCCAGTCCTTTCACTGGAGTATAACAAGTCTTACTCATATAACATTCAATTAATTAGTTAATTACTTTGCAAAAGTAGAATATATTTTTTAAATAAACAAGAGAATAAGTCTAAAAGTTCTGCACAAAAAGCAGAATCTTTACTAAAAAAAAAACAAAAGGGTAGCTAATGCTACCCTTACTATTATTGGAAATTACAATGATGGAGGCAAGTACTCCTATTACATCTATTCTTATACTCTTCAAGTGTGATAAGCTCTTCATTCCAAGAATAATCATAGTTCTTTCTATCTCAACCATCAGGGTCTAACACCTTAGGATAAGGGTATAAAGACTGCCATTGTGCTGATGTTTTCTTTATTTCAATATCAGTTTTATCATTACTCAACAACATACTTTGTACCTCCAATAATTAGCCATTTGATAGTATTAATATTAACTGGTCTTATATTGTTATTGTCCTCTATGTCCATATCGACACAGTTATATCTGCCATCTCTACTCTCAAACTGAATCTTGAAGCCCCTCAGTACTCTATCTTCACCTTCTTCATAAGGAAGAATAGGATGTGTGATTAACTCTTCTGCAAATCTCTTTGCAGCATCAGCAACACCTTTCTTGCTCTTTTGAATAGTGTCAATTTCATTAGAGAAATCACTAATCAGTGTAGCAATCTCAGCATTCAGTTTCTTCTGAGACTTAGGGGTATCTTGCTTCTTAAAGCACACAGTAAACACTTGAGTACCATGAATACTCTCAAAGATACTTCTAATACCTAAAGTACCATCTTTCTTATCTTCTTTAGTTACCTTTACTTCATTGATAACTTCATCAGCAGATTCAAGATACTTCTCAATGTATATCTTATTAATATGTACACTATCACCACTTTCTTGATGCTTTAGTACTGTATCATTACCATAGATACCAGTCACTACATAGTGAGAACTCTCACTTAATACATCACCTACTTTAAAATTCTTTACCATAATTAAATGAACTTTTCTAAATTGGACATAAAATCTCTTGCCTCTTTCTTAGTGGTAGCAATAGTATTAATATCTGCTTCAATAGAAGCAATCATTTCTTTCTTACTATCAATACTAGCTTGCATTTCTGTGTCTAATCTGAGGGCATCTTCATATGCTCTTTTAAACATAGATTTAACACCACCTAATCTCTCTTGGAATGTAGGTTTAGATACTTCTACACTCTTGTTTTTCTTTGTTCCAAATGTTCCTAACATAATTAACTACTTTAAAAGGTTTCTATTCTTGAATTCTTCATGCAATGGATGTGCCAATTCATAAGCATCTGGATGTGCATGTTTCTCATCATCTCTTAATCCAAAGAAATATTTCCAATCACTTACAAATGCAGTATGAATTAACTCTGTATTAGTGTCAAGAGATAATACCACTCTTGCTTCTTGAGGTTTTCTACCTTTCTCAATAAGTTTCAAGTAGGATTCCTCTGCAACAAGGTTAGACCATAACCACCATTCAATATCTCCCCAATCATCTTTAGTAATGCCTTGGTCTGATACTGAGAAATACTCCTCTTTTAATTGCTCAAAAGTAGGAAGTACATTTTCAGTAATGTCTTCTAATCTTTGAATCTCAGAATCTACCCAACTTGGAAGATTAATACCTACACCACCAAACTTATCCTTACCATAGTTACAATATCTTGTAGATTGTTCAGCCATAGAATTAACTCTATGTCTATTGAACTCTCTTGTTATTGCTATTTGAGTAGTGAAGTGGACTGTAACTCTCTTTTCATGGTACTTAGTAGGTTCACATAGGTATTTCAAGTCATCAAGCCAATTTCTATCAAAGTTATTAGCCATAGCTTCTTCCCATGTTTCATATCCTCCTTGTACTAATACTCTATAGTTAGTAGATACATAAGCATATACATTAGGAGAACCTGTATCACTTATCCTTACTTCTCTATAAGAAGAGTATTTATTATCTCTATACTTATAGAAAGTGATAGGTGAGTGAGGTGGTAAACCTAAATATACAGTACCATGCTCTAACATAGCACCATGCCCCAATTTAATCATTCTATCTACAAAGTCTTTAGCTTTGCCTTCAACTGGGTCACTGGCATAACATACTCTACCACACCTTTCTACTTGTTTATAGATACCTTCAAGACCTTCCTCTTGATTCCATATCTCAAAATCTGGTTTTATAATTCTCATAATTAGCCATTTAGTACTACAACTTCATCAATATCAAATTCCTTAGGAATATCTCTGTCAAATACCTTTTTATAAAAAGACTTTTCTATAAAATCATCAGAGCTATTTACAGGTGCTTCAACAGTATCATAGTATGATATAGTCACACTCACAAACCTTTTATGTTCAGTATTTAAAGGTTCATTGAATGGTGCATCAGGATGATTTGCTGCTCCTAAAGGTAAATTATCCATAGTTAATTGTTGTTAAAGAATTCCACATTCTGTTCTGCCATTAAACCACAACAAGGTGGAATGACAATCTCTTCTGTCTTAGTTACAAGATACTCTGATTGAGTACCATTGTACATACCACTAGTCTTTAATATCTGCTCAGCATCATTTGCATTAGATGCCTTTACCATTGCAATACCTTTACCTACACCTCTCAAGTCATAGGTAATTACCCATAATCTTGGTGGAAAGAATGAGTCTCTCTCAGCCTCCACCATCACATTTTCAACTGATATTTCTGCCATATTAATAATGTCTTACATTATAACAATTATCACATAGACCACCCTCATGTGTTGAAGGTTTACCACAGTATTTACATCTCTCTACTGCATTGAATCCAAGTTCTCTGCTAGACTGAGTGGAGTTACCTACTACTTCTCTAATTAAAGAAAAGGCTTGAGTTAGTTTCTCTACTTCAACTGGAGTTAATATTCCAGTCCCAGCATAGTAAGGAATAGTCATGCCTTTTAGTCTCCAAAGTATGTTATTCCTGATTCTCCACCTCTTCTGTTTATCAGTAGGCTGTCTGTCTCTATTAGGACTATTATTAGTTGGCCCTACATAAATTCCTTGCTTACTCATACACCTTCAATTATTGATTTATACCTTTCATAAGTCTTCCTTATTACTTCTTCACCAATAGGATTCTCTCTCTTAGAGTCCCTCTCAATACACACCTCAAGAGGTATAAAGAAATCTTTATACTCTATAGTATAATGCTTACAGGAATCTTCTTCATACTTATTATGAAAAGCTACCATATCTCTATAGGCTACACATTCATGATTGCTCAAGTTCATATTGTCTATAACTATATCATAACTTTCATCCATAGCTCTATGTACACAAGTGTCTCTTAAAGCCCTCACAAGTACTTCTCTTGAAGTTACCCAGTATTTACCAAGCATATTCCTGATGTCATCATTATTGAATCTTACTCTATGCTCTGGGTCTTCAAGTACCCACTGTTTAGCCCATGTAGTTTTACCTGAGCCTTGTATCCCTCTACACAAAATTATCTTACTCATAACCTGCATCTATTTGTCTAATTCTCTCTTTAGCTATGTGAATTATCTTCTCATAGTCAAGTTTTCTACTATCAGTTTCCTTAGTTCTAAGTATCCTTTTAACAATATCTGCATCCCAAGGATTTAGATTATATTCTAACCATATATCCCAAGGTTGAATTTTATGTTTAGCATAATCAGATTGTCCTACATTATAGCTTCTAACATCTTCTTGAGTCTGAGACACTTGAAGAGTATTGGGTAATGAGAAGCTCTTAAAGAACTCAGTATAACTCCATTCATGGTTATCTTCATCATCATCTACTAAAAAGATAGCCTTGTCTACTATCTTACTTATAGTATAATTTTTACCTTTATGAAAGTAATTACTGTGTATTCCTATATATTTAACTTCATCACCTACTTTTAACATTCCCATTATTACTTTCCTCCCAATCTTCTAATGTTACAAACTTGTCAAGGAATTGCCTTTTATCCCTAACATAATACTGTTCATTCTTAAGACTAATATAAAGGACTGCATCTATCCATTCATTAGATAAGGTGTCCTTCATTTTAACTATACCTTTAACAAGATATTTGTTCTTAGTCTTAGGATAAACATAAATGTTCTTCTTTTGAAGCTCATTAGCCTTGTATAGTAGCCATACTAAACCAATAGAGGCTACTACTAAGACTAATATTATTATAAATTCACTCATAACTTTTAATATGTTTAATGTATCCAACAGGAACCTATTTCAGGCACTGCCTTAATAGTCACTGATTTACAAAATAGTGATGCAGCATACTCCATACATTCACTTAACTTAGCTGCTTCCTCCTCAGCTATTTCAGCAGGAGGTTCAATCAAATACTCATCATGTACATCATTTGGTATAAGAACTTTGAATATTCTCCCACTCTCTATCAGATGGTCAAAATACACACTACCAGCTATTTTAGTCATAGCTGCTGCTGTTCCTTGACTAGTATAATTACATGATTGATTCTCTGATGCACTCCTTCTTTTACTAAGGTGCTTGAAGACTTTGACTATTACAGTCTGCCAGTTAATATCAATGTATTTTGTTTCTACTTTACCAGCTACTTTAACCTTATATTCATACCTTATAGCTATAGCTTGAAGAGGTTCACCTTTAGCAAACTTTCTTGCAATCTCTTGCAGAACTGAGTTAGGAACATCCTCTATAACTAAGCCAGACTCCTTAGCACTTCTATATAAGTCCCAGAACTCTTGACCCATGCCATTCTTCCTTCTCTCAATACCTTTGAGGATAGGCCAGTCATAGATATATGCCCTTAATCCAGTTAATTCTGAGATTAAGATATATCCTCTTTCCCACATCTTTCTCTTAGATACTTTAAAGAACCTGTCAATACCTTTAAAAGCATTAAAGTAAGTAACAAAGCACTTCTCACAGAAGTCAAGTGGCTTACCAGTATTAGCTGCTAATGCACTAGCTGTACCATTATAATTAAAGGTAAATCTAGCAGGTTTAGCTGCATCTCTTAAGTCCTTTCTCTTCTTCTTTACTTCCTTTTCAGGTATATCTTTAAGCTCATCAGGGAATATCATTTTAGCTACAAAGGCATGACCATCTCTCTCAGCAGGGTCATTATAGAATTCAATCCATGCCTTATCTTGAGTTAATTCAGTAAACACATGACCTTCTTGGTCTCCATAATCACAGTCAACAAGCAGATTCCCTGTATTAGGTATAAAACATGCTCTAGTCTCCTCATCACTAGGTAACTGTTGCACATTTACACTCTTATCAACTGCAATAATTTCATCTGCACTTACATCAGTTTCATCCTCAGCTATATCATCATCTTTAGTCTTTCCTCCACCTTTCTTACCTCCTTTACCACAGCTCAATCTACCTGTATCCATCATTTGATTGAAGGTAGGATGTATTCTTCCAGTAACAGGATTAATAGCATCAAGGAAGTTTTGACCAAAGGAAGTTACTACTTTAAATGCTGCTGAATACTCAAGATACAAGGGAAGAATATCACTCTTACCCTTCTGCTTTCCTAGCACCTTTGAGTCTACAGACTTCTTTAACTTGCCTGTCTTTTTATCCTTATTCCACAACTCAAAGCCTAATTCTTCAAATAATGGAATAACCTGCTTGTTACTATTCCAGTTAATTATACATCTAGGTTTAGACTCTTCAAACAAGTTTCTCTGTGGGTCTATAGCTACATATTTACCAGCACTAGCCTTAGCTCTCTTCTTCTTACCTCTTCTAGTGGTAGAATCATAAGCTATCTCAGCATTTTCACCTTTAGATAACACATAGTTAATCACCCATTCATTTAACTTGGTTTCAGCTTCTCTCAATCTAGCTTCATCCTTAACCATCTTAGCCTTCCACTTAACAGCATCAAGTCTAATACCACAGAATTCAATATATGCAAGTACTCTAACAAATTTATTCTCAACCTCTAAAGCATTGAGTTGACCTCTAGCTTTAATCTGTTCTAATTGAGCATTCATTACATCCTCAAGCCAAACAACATCATTGGCTGAATATATAATTACCTCATCTGTTAAACCTGCATGTATCTTACCTCTAACAGTCTTATCAAGATGTATATTCAAGTATCTATCACAACAAGCTTGTAAAGATAAAGAGACTGTGCCTGGAGGGAAACCTAAGAATAGTATCTTTTCACCTAAGAAAGTATCATAGACATTTCTTACTACAATTCCTTCTTTATATAGCCATCTTAAATCAAATTTGGCATTGTGAATGATAAAGAGTCTGTCACTTTCAAGGAACTCTTTGTACCTTCTTACATCTATAGTCAAGCAATCAATCACTATTTGAAAGTGTTTATTACCTAATTGAAGAAGTAACAACTGTCCTTGCCAGATTTCAGTACCTTTAGTTTCACTATCCAAGCCTACTATTCTTAGGGTTTCCAGTAGCTCCAAAGACTGCTCAACTGAGATACATTTGAAAGGTCTATCCTCATCTTCAAACAAATAAGATTGCCCTGTGACAAAGTATATTTGCTCACCATAGTAGATGGTTTCCTGCTGTTCCTCTCTAAATTCCCAGTTTTCTGTCATATTATTCAAATGTTATTGTATATCCATAACCCATAGTATAGTCAATTGATTTGACTACTGCTTGAGCTTCTTCAAGAAGAGAACCAACCTTAATCATTGGACCACCAGAAGGGTCAATAAACTCGTATCCTGTAGCTAGCTTACTAACTCTTACAGTTGGTGTGCTAACTTTAAGTACATAAGTCTTTGACTCTTTGCCATCTGGTTTACTAAGTCTCTTGAGGTAACTGTTCTCCTCACCTCTTGAATTAAGTTTGATTATATTCTCCATTACATTGCTGAATATGCTACAAGTTTATCAAAGTCTATGACATATCTATATCTTTGGAAGAAAGAATTACCAAGAATTCCATGCAGGTTTACACCATGACTAACCTTTAGATTACCAAAGGCAGCATCTAAATCTTTAGCATAGAACTCCTCATCAAAGGTATTATCTTTATAACTAATACCTATAGAAACTATATCAACTTCCTCTCTATTACCATCAGACCCATATATAGTATCTTTCTTCCCAGTAGGATTAGAGACCATATCTGCAAGTGCAGACTTATTAATTACTGAATTAGTGGCACCAGTATCAAGCAGAAAGTTAAACTTCTTATCATTGTTCCTAAAGGTAACAATAGGAAGTTCAGTTAAATCCAATGTTTCTCTGAATGACATCTTATCTGCCAACATTCTTGTATCTCCCTTTCTAGCCATATCAATCACCTTGGCAAAGAGAGCAGCCAGAAGTGCTAATCCTACCACAAATAATATATTTGTTATCATGTTCTCATTTTTTTTTAGAGTTATTACTTAACACCAGTACTACCTATTCCAGTTCTGTTGTTACCATTCAATTTCTGAACCTTTACAAGTTCAATGCCTGAGCTAAAGAGCCATTTAAGCTTCTGCCACATAGTAGCTTTCTGACTTAACTGAATCCTGAATTGGCAGATTCTATCACCTTTATGAATAGTAGTATCTCTGATAGCAATAGCAGGGAACTTCCATTCATCATCATTTCCTTGATATGAATTATCAATTACACCTTGGCTATTAGCACAGATTATACCTAGCTTACTAGGAGTGCTACTTCTTGCATCTACAATTGCTTCAAAGCCAGCAGGGAGTTGCATTGCCACTCCTAAGTTAAGTAAGTGATAATTAAAAGATACATCTCTATGACTTATCACTTCACCATCAATAGTTTCTCTCTTCCTTACACCAGCTTGAGGTGCTTTTAACACTACATCCTCTGCTGCCCTTAAATCTATCCAATCACCAGAATCATGTGAGAAAGGCTCACATCCTTCTGTAATAAGTCTATACTTTATTTTCAATTTCATATTTATTTATTCTTTTCCATTTATAACCACCAGCAGTTTTATTCTTACCTTTAATACATAAAGAGATGTTACCATTTCTGATACCAGTAGCTCTCTCAGCATCCATTATACTATTATAAGTCTGTCTCTTATACACATCTCCGAGCCCACGAGACG
>ENA-OZHI01000037-OZHI01000037.1-human-gut-metagenome-genome-assembly--contig:-NODE-37-length-48469-cov-29.389412_pt1 | contig 48469 bp, 29 predicted proteins | sample MGYA00244041_ERZ653676 | MGnify/ENA primary metagenome ERZ653676 (study PRJEB26926, sample SAMN06165238) | human gut metagenome | biome: ENVO:00009003; feature: ENVO:2100002; material: ENVO:00002003... | reverse complement strand
GGTAAGGTAATGCTGGTAAGACTACTACAACCATGAAAACAACCATTCTCTAAAGAAGTAATTCCCTCTGGTAAGGTAATGCTGGTAAGACTACTACAACCATGAAAACAACCATTCTCTAAAGAAGTAATTCCCTCTGGTAAGGTAATGCTGGTTAGACTATTACAATCAGCAAAACAATACTCCCCCAAATAAGTAATTCTCTTTGGTAAGGTAATGCTGGTTAGACTACTACAGCCATTAAAACAACCATCCCCTAAAGAAGTTATTCCCTCTGGTAAGGTAATGCTGGTAAGACTATTACAATCAGCAAAACAATACTCCCCCAAAGAAGTAATTCCTTCTGGTAAGGTAATGCTGGTAAGACTATTACAGCCATAAAAACAATACTTCCCCAAAGAAGTAATTCCCTTTGGTAAGGTAATGCTGGTAAGATTACTACAATTTTTAAAACAACTATCCTCCAAAGATGTAACCTGAAATTCATTCCCTTTGTAGCTTACTATTTGTTGTATAATAACATTGCCCATATAGTTATTTGCAAGAACCTGTGCCGTTTTTCGCTTACTATGTAACGAATATTTAATCCCATTTATAACAGCCACATCAACAGTTCCGTGACTCGGGCTATACACATCAAACGTTGTATTTGTATCAGAATTATAATCAAATGGTAACGAATACCAATCATAAGAATCATTACGGCCGTACAGATTATTCAATCCTGTACCATATTTCTGATTCCAAAAGCAGACCCCACTATTTTTACCGTCCCAGGTTAGTTTTACCTTCACTGCAGAATTTATATCCTTTGTACAAGTAAGAGAATGGCCTGATATACGGTCTTGATAAGCCCAATAGCAGCCTAATTCATTTTTGATATAATAATAGCCGCTACCTGCATCTATTAAAGTCCATTCACTACCTTTGCCTGCCTCAGCATAAGATGTCAAATCCATTCCATCGCCTTTACATGACAATGCCATAGAAGCCTCATCATAATGACCATAAGGATAAATCTTGATGACATCACCTGCCTGCAAATCCTCAAGGCAAGTCACCTTCCCTTGAGAATAAGCGAAGAGATGACAGCCCATCGTCAATAAAAGGCACAACAGCCATTGATAAAAATGTAAATGTCGTTTCATATTATTTTTGTTTTTAGCGTTCATTACTTCTTTAAATACCACTCTGTTTTTTTTCGGTTCCAAACGCACTTTTTCTTAGATAAGGACAACTTCTCATCCAACTCATACACTCCAATGAAGTGATAGGCTGAATCATGAAACCTGTCCTTATCTCTATAAAAAGCTATTCGCTTGAAACCTTTGGCTTTGCATTTTTCTACATGTTCAGAGGCATCTGTTCCTTTTTTGATGCCCTCATAAAAAGTATTACCATCAGGAGATAGTTGGTTATCCCATTGGGTAGAACCTTTTCGTGAGCACCATACCTCAAATCCCTTTTCATAGGGGATATTGGCTGCACCTGCAACAAGAAATCCATGATTGACAATTTCAGCATCAAAGATATTGTAAGCATCCGTCATGGAACGAACTTTCACATCATCTGATACTCGTAGAACTCCTTTTTGCTTATAATAGTTTGACTCTTTAAACTGAGAACGAACAAGTTTGCAAAATTGAGAAATCAAAAATTCTAAGACTTTATCTGAGGTTTGATAAGCTTCAAAACGAGCCACAACTGCCTCCCAGTTCATCCATAACACATCCATAGGAAGTTCTTTTGGACGATCAGGATTATTCGTGACATAGACAAGATAATTCTGCTTGTTTCCCAATAAGTTCCCATGACGTTTTAGTTGGCGCTCAGAAATACCACACCCCAACTTACTCTCTATAAAAAGCGTAAAATTATCACATATGATTTTACCATCAGGTATAGAACCAGTTCCTTCTTGTGCTGGTTGGCTTTCTATACTTTCTACGGTATTAAACACTAAGTTGCCGCCAATCTCACTTAGAATCCAATGGAGCAAACTTGCCCCACCAAATCCCAAAACCTGCAACAAAGCAGCGGTTACTTTGTTCTCCTTTTGGCTGTAAAGTCCAAAAATTGATAGTTCTTCGATTTTCATATGGCTTATATCATTTACGTTCTGCGGGCAAAGATACTAAAAAGGTTTGAAAGTCAATTGGTTCAAATTGGTTCATTTTTCATTCAGACCTGTTTTTTGAAAAAAAGATAGTGTTTTTCGACAAAAAGACTAGTTTTTCTCCGCTTTTTCTATTCAATAGTCATATTGTACGAACAATGGGGCCATAGTTGTACAACTAAAGATTTATAGTCGTACAACAATAGAGTGTATAGTCGTACAACTTAAGGGTGTATAGTCGTACAACTAAAAGGTGTGTTGTTGCACGATTATAGGGTGTTGCCACTAGGCTCGGCAGATGTGCCGACTGCAGTCGGCAGACCTGCTGACTAGGCTCAGCAGAGCTGCTGAGCCTAGTGGGAATCTCTTAGATACAGACTCCTTTAACCTGATATTCCGACTTCTTGAACCTGAGCAAACGTATTCTTTCACTTACTCTGTCGAATCCTTGTACTTGTTCAGTCATATCCGTGTGCTTGTTCAGTCATATCTGTAGTCTTATTCAGATATATCAGTAGGCTCACCCTGCCGCATCATTTCGCTTACTCAGACGAATCTTTTACTTACTCAACCTGCTCGCAGGCTCAGCTCCAAAAACTTGTCACATAATTGGTAAACGCCTTCATCTTGCGTGATAAAGTCTCTGTCCAGTAAGGTCTTGACAGCTCCTTGCACGGTGCTTGCACCAAGATGATACTTCTGCAAGAACTCTTGCGACATCAGGGAAGAAGGCTTACCTTCCTGAGCAATGGCTATGAGAAGCTGTTTCTGCTTGGCTGTAAGCTGATACAGCAAGGCCTGATAGGCAAAACGCTGCTGGGAAAGGATGCTATCTATCGCCATTCTGACATCATCCTCCTGCAACAAAGACCTATCAGAAATTGAAGTATAAAGCATATTGAGTACATACTGAATATACCAGGTAATGCCATCGAAATGATGATATAAATAGGTAAAAGCCGCTGCACTTATCTCTTTATTGTTCCTGGCAAGATGGTGATTGGCAAATTCCAGGTAAGTTTGCTCATTGATTGCCTCCAACCCCATGATACTCGAACTATGATAGAATGGGCGTGACTGGGAAGTAAACATCAATGCCATCATGTGGCGCTTGGAGCCAGAAAAGACAAAGTTTGCATTGTGGCAATTCTGTATTCGTTTACGCAAGGTTGCCTCAACGGTTTTCTCTGGATAGTTTGCAATTGTCTGAAATTCATCTATCGCCACCAGACAAGGTTTATCTGCCTGTTCGAGATAAGCGAAGATCTCATCCAGCGTAATATCCGGAGCCTGAATATCTCCCAAACCAACACTCCACTCCGGATTTCCATTGATGTCAAAAGAGATAGTTGACTTCAGAGACTGGAGCATATTCAGGAAAAATTCCCATACTTTCCTGCCCTTTGGCTTGAGTGCCGTCAGGATTCCCTTGCCCAGCGCATAGACGAATTCGTTCAAATTCTTCGTATCATAAATATCAATATAGATGCAATGATACTGCTCACGGATGTTTTCCTGCTGAAAACAATTATAAATCAGTCCCGACTTACCCAAACGTCTTGGCGCAATCAATGCGACATTGCACCGATTGGTCAAATGGCGGGTAAGAAGAGCAGTTTCCTCTACCCTATCACAGAAATATTCCGGCGAAAGATAGCCTTCAATAATAAAAGGATTTAACTGTACCATAAGCATTTACATCATTATGAGTTTTACGTAACGAAGATTTCATAATGCAAAGATACGATGAATATTTGTAAACGGCAAACATTTATCGGAAAAAAGTATCAGACATTCAATAAAAAAGTATCTTAGGATACTTGCTCATGTATCTTAAGATACTTGGCAATGTATCCTAAGATACTTTGCAATATAGCTTCATATGCCCATGAAGCCTGTTCATCGGTCAACGAAGTAAGTTTCAACATAGGATGAAGCCTACTTGCTGCACATCCCCAGAAAATACTTATGAATCTCCAGACTTTCGTTCAGTTCAGGATGAAAGGCAGTAACCAACTGGTTACCCTGGCGGGCAGCCACAATCTTGCCATCTACCTCCGCCAGAACCTCAGCATCTCCCCACACCTCTTTAATATAAGGAGCACGGATGAAAGTCATAGGGACATTTCCCTCGATGCCCTTCATCGGAGCCTCGATGTAGAAACTGCCCAACTGGCGACCGTAGGCATTTCTCAAAGCCGTGATGTCCATCGAAGCAATGCGCTGGCTAGGCTCGCCCTCAATCTTCTTGGCAAGAAGAATCAAGCCGGCACAAGTACCATAAACAGGCAAGCCGGCAGCAATCGCCTCCTTCACAGGCTCCATCAATCCCAGTTCATTCAAGAGTTTCGCCTGGGTGGTACTCTCACCGCCCGGAATAATCAAGCCATCCTTTGGCTGGTCCCAATCCTTCAACTGGCGAACCTCGAAACTATCCACGCCCAACTGAGCCAACTTCTGTCTGTGCTCAGCAAAAGCGCCTTGTAAAGCTAATACTGCTATTCTCATTACTTACCTCTTTCAGCCATGAGCAAAGCAATCTCCTGCTCATTGATACCTACCATTGCCTCGCCGAGATCCTCGCTCAACTCAGCCAGCATCTTAGGATCGTTGTAGTTGGTAACAGCCTTCACGATAGCCTGTGCACGCTTAGCAGGGTTACCGCTCTTGAAGATTCCAGAACCTACGAATACACCCTCGGCACCGAGCTGCATCATCAGGGCAGCATCAGCTGGAGTAGCCACACCACCGGCAGCGAAATTAACCACTGGCAACTTGCCGTTCTCGTGAACATACTTCACCAGCTCATAAGGAGCCTGCAACTGCTTGGCTGCCTCGTAAAGTTCATCCTCGCTCATAGAAACGAGGCGGCGGATTTCGCTCTGCATCATACGCATGTGGGTAACAGCCTGAACCACATCACCTGTTCCTGGCTCACCTTTGGTACGGATCATCGTAGCACCCTCAGCAATACGGCGGAGCGCCTCGCCCAGGTTCTTGGCACCACAAACGAATGGCACGTCGAACTGAGTCTTGTCGATGTGATAAACATTATCAGCTGGAGAGAGCACCTCGCTCTCGTCGATATAGTCGATTTCGATAGCCTGAAGAATCTGAGCCTCAGCGAAGTGACCGATGCGGCACTTAGCCATTACAGGGATAGAAACAGCCTCCTGAATACCCTTGATCATCTTAGGGTCGCTCATACGTGAAACACCACCTGCTGCACGGATATCAGCTGGAATACGTTCCAGCGCCATTACTGCGCATGCACCTGCTGCCTCTGCGATTTTTGCCTGTTCTGGAGTTGTTACGTCCATAATCACACCACCCTTGAGCATCTGAGCCAAGTTGCGGTTCAATTCTTGTCTATTTTCTGCCATAATTCTTATATTTTTATTCAATTACGGCTGCAAAGGAAACATTTTTCAGCGAAATAGCAGAAAAATGTTCCATTTTCTGCAAACATTGAGTCATTTTGTATAAAGAGAGATTCGCAAATATATAAGAGATATTCCTGAATATATAAAGCAGTACACAGATTGTACTGCTAAGAGAAACCGAGAGGAGTTCACCTTCTGAACTTCTACATTTTTTGTATCTTAGCGAAAAATTTCGTAACGAAATTTTTCGATTATGGAATATAGAAGACCCATTCTTCAGGAAATGGATACTCAAGAATATGATTGGGTAAGATTATATATTGAGAAATCGCCAGCGAAGCTGTAAAAAAGCTTCGCTGGCGATTCTGCAAGAGAGAGGTTTATCTATGTGTTAAAAATACTAACTCATAGTTTTATGGTTCCTAAGTCTATGAGTTCCGAGGTGGAAAACATAGAGATAAAAAGAAAAAATAACACGGACAAATTGAATTTGTCCGGACAAATTGTCCGGTAGCTTATAAGTTACTAATATTTAACCCTTTACAAGCGACCGGACAAAAGAGCCGGACAAATTCAATTTGTCCGTGTTTCTATTTTAACTTAATTACTTTAACTTTTCTTCGTTCATACACTACGCTGATGCAACTTAGTACCGTTACCAGGCAAGAAGTAAAATGAACCTTATTTTAATCTTTCAGTTTCTTTGCCAGCATTTGGTCTGCGAGTCTATATTTGTATTCCATATTTTCAAATATTTGATTACGTGTGCAAAGATACTACTTTTTTTCGGCATTTCCTCAGTTGGCCGTATTTCATTTCCTCAGTTGGCCGTATTTCGTTTCCTCAGTTGGCCGGACTCATTTTAATCAACAGGTTTTGGTTGCCTGAAAGCAGAAGGCGTTACCCCTCTCATCTTCTTGAAGAACTTGGTGAGATGAGCCTGCGAGGAGAAACCGAAGGTATTGGCTATTTCCTGAACCGTATGCGTGGTGGTAGAAAGCTCGCGCTCTATCTCCTTCACGATGTATTCATCGATGATTGCCTTCGGCGTCTTGCCGGAGATGCGGCGGGTAACCTGAGCCAGATAACGGCCACTCACATTCAACTGGTCGGCATAGAAATGAACATCGCTATAAGTGCGGCAGAAGTTATTCACCTGCGAGATAAACTGGTTGTAAAGCTCGGAACTTCTGCCCTGCAGATTGCTCTGGCGCACGAGTTCTACATTGATGAAATCCTGCGCCATCGCCAACGCCTCCTCCATCTTCTTGCCCTGATTCAGATAAACGGCAAGAGCTGAAGAAAAACGGTTGATGAGACCATGCGAATTGGCATTGTCGAGGCGATAGAACCGGAGTCCCTGCTTCTCGGCAAGGCTCAGCAGCTTGGAATTCTGCAGAATGATGTCGCTCTCCTTCTTGCGTGACACGACGACAGAACAGAGCGGCAGCAGACGGTATTTTATCTGGCTCACCACATCTTCCGTCATCAGTGCATCGCCCTGGCTCGACCAGATGGCAGGGGCATAGATGATATGGGCAGGACGGTATTTGGTCAACGCATCGATGACCACATTCAGCGTCTCCACCCTACGTATCATACCAATCTTCACTATATCAGGCTGCATATCGTTCATGATAGCCTCTATCTGCCCCGAAACAATCTCGGCAGGAATATCGAAGAACTCCTGAATACCGAGCGTATTCTGCACAGTGATGCTGGTTATTGCCGAAACAGCATAACCGCCCAACTCGGCAATCGTCCTGATGTCCGCCTGCACACCAGAGCCTCCGGTGCTGTCTGAACCTGTAATCGTTAATATCATATCCTTAAACTTTGAACCCGATGATAAGTTTGAGGGCAAAGATACAAAAAAAGAGCGAATAATCCGCAGAATTTGCAGATAATTCGCTCTTTTTTTTATTCTTCAGTGAGATCTTTACATTCCTTGAGTATCTCGGCAGGTACCTCATCGCAACGCTTGTAGCGGCTGATGTCGGTAACATCGTCCTTGGCGGTCCATATCATGGAACCCGATGCCAGGAGACGGGTTACGAGATAACTCTGGTTCCAGTCGCCCTTACCGTTATCATAGCTTCCGCTGATGATGTAGCCCTGGTATGGATCGTTCTTGATAGCGAACGAACCGGTGATATGGCGACCATACATACTGTCAAACTTCTGATACATCTCGAAAGTCTGGTCCTTGCGATTGAAAACGATGTAGCAGTATGTACCCTCAGCAAGAGGTTCACCGTTCCACTCAGCCAACTTCCATGTGCCATGAAGATTGGCAGGCGTAACTTCCAGAGAAGGCTCCTCCGGTTCTTCATCATCGCTGCTGCAGGCAGCAAAGCCGCAGGCAAACAAAGCAATCACCAGGAGGGTGAAGAGTTTTTTCAAATATTTCATTGTCTTGGTATTTTTTTCTTTTTTACTTTTTTCCTTTTTTACCTTTTTACCTTTACAACGACCTGTATCGTTCTGTCAGACGGGCGGGCGTCCAAGCCCTCCAGAATAACAGGGAAGGTGAAGGATTCGGGCATCGTAGCCGGAATCTTATCGGCTATGATGGTGATGACGAGGTCTGCCTCATCACCCGGTTCTATCACCTCAGGCTCTGTCGTAAGACGGGCATAAGGAGGAAGAAGGAGGCTGGATATACGGAGCGGCTTGTCACCGCTGTTTCCGCAGAGGATACGTGCCTCAGGCTCTGTGCCCGGCTTTACCTCTGTGATACTTGCCTTCGCCTGTTTCAGTCTGAGTACGCCCATCTTGTGCGGATAGCGTGCCCACTGGTCAGCACCTGGCAGCACCTTTCCCGTTAAGGCGAGCTTAACGGCAGGCTGTCCCTCTACCTCTTTCAGATAGAGATAAGCACCCGTATTGATGGTGCCCGGATAGCGGTTAGGCGTGAAGGTGATCTGCACCTGACAGGTATCGCCAGGCTTCATCACATCGCCCCTGACATAAGAACTGGTACATCCACAGGTGGTTCTCACCTGTGTGATGTGCAGTATCTTCTTGCTCACATTCTTACCTACGAAGGTGAAGGTGCGAGGCGCATCGTCCTCGGTCATCGTACCTGCATCGATAAGCGGATGCTCAAACTTCAGCAGTTCCTCCTGCGCATTCACCGTAACAGGCAAAGCCAGGAAGAAAAGCGATAGGAAAGCAAATATCTTCATATTACATCCAACCATTGTTACCGGCACTCTTTCTAACGGTCACAACTACGGTCTGGCTGGTACCATCGGCAGCTGTTACGGTGAGCGATGTACTTCCGGCAGCGAGTCCCTTCACGATGAGCGTCTTGCCATCTACCGAAGCAGAAGCTACGCCGTTCTTCGCTACAGAGCAAGAAAATCCCCCTGTCTGACCTGCGAAATATGCAGCGAGGTTGAGAGAAACTGTCTTCTCGATGCCTACATAGACGTTAGGCAACTTCATATCAGAACTGAATTCCTTGTTCTTGATGTTATTCAAGAGCTGAGCTGCATCAATCAGACCAGCACCCATCTTGCCGATGTACTTAGAGAGCTGTACAATCTCTGGCGAAGCACCTACGGTAGTATGGTTCATATAGTAGGTCTTAGTTGCACCATTCTGATAATGACTATCCAAATCCTTCACTGATTTCTTCATCAGGGCTACGAAGTCGGCAGCACGATAATGACGGTTCGTCTTGACAGCATAAGCAAGACCCAAGGCAGCCACACCCGAAACATGAGGACAAGCCATAGAGGTTCCCTCCATGTAGCCGTAAGCAGGCTGACCGTTCTTGATCATCGTAGAGAGCACAGCACCTTTCTGCTCGGTGGTCTCTGCCCAGTATTCATCTTCCTGCTCGCCAATCTTGCTGTAATATTCCAAGTCGCCACCAGGAGCGCTCAGGGTTACGAGCGAACCGAAATCGGTGTAGCAGGCTGGAGTAAAGTCGGCAGCTAATGAAGATACGCAGACGCACTTAGAGTAAGCACCTGGGAAAGCAGGATTGCCAGCATACTCGTTACCGGCTGCGAAGACTGGAATACCACCGTCGATGACACCATTAGGCGAACCGGCATTGTTGATGAAGTAATCCAGAGCTTCCTTCTCCAGCGGATAGGTCTCAGCCCATTCCTTCTCGGTAGCAGGGCCCGGAGTATAACCGTTGATGATACTAGACTCTGAAGAGTTGTAACCCCAACTGCACTGCAGGATGACTGCACCATTATCGGCAGCATACTTGATGGCTCTCGCCTCGCCTGCCAAGGTTACACTGTTCTGACCGGAGAATACCTGACAAGACATAATCTTGACACCAGAGTTAGGAGTTCCGTCACCACCGGCAACACCAGATACACCGATACCATTATTATTTACGGCTGCAATGGTACCAGCTACGTGAGTACCATGACCGGTGTCATTGGCATCCGTCCAGGTAATATCGCCGCTCTCAGTAACGAAGTTGTAGCCATGAAGGTCGCCCTCATAACCGTTTCCGTCGCCGTCAGTCTGGGCACCCTGAACACTTTCGCCCGGGTTGCACCACATGTTGGCTGCCAGATCAGGGTGCGTATACATCACGCCCTCATCAAGAATAGCCACGATGATAGAAGGATCGCCTGTACAGGTCTTCCATGCCTCAAGTGCATTCACATCACATCCTGCCTTAGCGCCTACCTTGTTGTTGTTGTTGAGGTTCTCAAAATCATAGTTGCCCTCGCCCAGGTTACGGTAATGCCACTGGCTGGTAAAGCCCGGATCGTTTGGCTCGCCATTGGCTGCTGAGCGGGTAGACTTCTGCTGAAGTGCCTTATCGCTGAGATAGATGCGCTTGCTGTCGGTATTGTAAGCACGCTTGATGCGGCCGTTGGTCTGAACCTTTGAGATTTCGCCCAACTGCTTCAGGCGCTCGGCAGCCGCCTTCAGGTCGGTTCCCTTATTAAACTTCACCGTATACCAGAGGTGGAGTCCCGCCTCGCGGGTTCTTGCCTCAGTATTTGCATCTACCGGGAACACACGCTCGAAGCTGTAGCTTCCCAAGATGTCGAGCACCTCATCGGTAGAAGGAATACCCGAACGGGTAGCCTTTCCGGCGCGGGTCTTGCTCAGTTGTGCCTGGTCGAGGATATCGCTCATCTCCGGACTGAACTTAATCAGCAGTTCACCCGCCTCAGCATCTGCAGGAATGGTGATTTCTGAATTGCCGTCAGAAGAGCCGATGGTTGACAGGCTGTCAGAACAGCCCGTCAATGCCAATGCGACCATTGCTATATAGAAAAACTTTTTCTTCATTGTTTGCTTCTATATTGTTTTTATGTTTATCTTACTTTTTCTTAGTTCTCCTGTACTTAGCCATCAGCGCAGCTTCATCAATATCGCCTGCTGCCACGTATGTGCGGTAGTAGAGCGGATAAGCTACACCCGGAAACTCCCAGTTGCTGCCTGGGTCTTTGGTTCCGTAATAGTAGTCGTAGCTGTAGCTGTCGTCTGTCATATTAGAGAAACCAACGGCAGCGCCATCGCTATTCTTACCCTTAGGCTGCTGGTTGAACACCATCGTAGGTGCATTCCATTCTACCAGGTGTGGATGGAAGAGAATCCAGTTTGGCACCTTTCCTGTAAAGAAGTTCAGGTTGAGTGACAACTGACGGCAGTTTGGCAATACACGTGGCACCTGGAGAGGATAAACAGCCGCACTAACTACAGAACCATCCTTGTGTTTGCAGGTTACAGGATTTTCCCAGCCTGAGAGCAACCACTTGCAGGTATCGCCTACCAGCTTGTCGAGATAATCTTCCTTGTTGGTAGAGAAGTCAGACTTGGTGTATCGGGTAGCCTTGCCGGCAGCTTCCAGTGCCTCAGTCATCTCTTCATCGGTAGGAAGTTCACCCTCCAGGAAGCAGTAAGACAACTCCAGTGTATTCAACTTATCCCATGTCAGGAGCTTGAGAAGCGCCTGGCGGTCTGCGGTTCCGGCATTTACCTTACCATACAGTCCGATAGGATAGTTATTATAAACATAGACGCCTGATGCATTCATTTCGCCCAGCGAAGCGATGTTGGTGACAACATCCGTACGGCGCTGTGCATAGAGAATGAGGTTACGCAACTTAGGGAAGTTCTTCTCGTTGACGATATCGGTGATATCCGACAACTTGTTGAAGTTGTTACTTACCAGGTTGAGCGATTCAAGACTCTTACCCAGATTAATAAAGTTAGCAGGCAACTGAGTCAGACCGTAAGCCTGAACGGTAAGATTCTTCAGATACTTCAGCGAGCAGATTTCATCACCGAGGTTCACCTCACGAATCTGGTTGTTCTCGTTGGAAGCAACAGAGAATGACTCCAGGAACTTGAGGTTGCCCACTTCCTTAGGAAGAGTTTCGCCACTCTTGAGGTTGAACTTGCTGAACTTGACAGAACGTACACGTCCTAAAGCCTCAGGATGTTTTTTCACTAAATCATCAGTAGCTTCCCAGAGTGTTACGCCGCTCCAGTTGCGCATGTTATCGCTGGAATCGAAGGTAGCAATGCTACCCAGTTTCTGGTTGATCATGATGAGAGAGAGAGAGTCACCGGCACGGTTGTCCTCAATCTTTGGTGCTGCCTTCTGACGAACGGTCAGGATAACATCATCTGTAGGATTGCCATCTGCATCTACCAGCTGGTCTTCAGCCTTGATTGGCACGAGATGAACCTTAGCCACACGAACGGCAGGAACCACGTTCATCGCCCAGCGGAACTTGAAGTTCACGGTGCGAGGACGGTACTTTCTGTCCAGCACGATACCCAGGTTAGTACCTGTCAGCTTATCTTCATCCTTACTGTTCAGGAGCCAGCCCTCACGCTCGCTCTCGTTCTCTGCCTTCTCGGCATCGGTCAGATTACCCTCAAAAGAATACTCTATCTTACCAATCTTGCATTCCACGTTGGCAGAAATCAGACTCTCGAAAGCACGGTTATCGTAAGAATCGGAGTTTTCGATTTCTACAACAGAATCCTTCAGGAAGATCTGCTTGCCATAACCGAACTGGGTGATGGTAAGCTTGCGACTCTGTCCGTTGGCACCCTGGAAACTGAGTTCTGTGCTGCGGAGCGTGTTGGAAAGAGTAGAATCCACCTTGATGGTACCCTCAACAGAACCCACGCCGTTGGCAGGCGAAAGCGTCAGCCAAGGCTCAGAGGTATTAGCTACCCAGTCCTGTGAGGCAGCGATGGCTATCTGCTCTGTTCCACCCTGAGGGCCTATGGCTATCTCCTTTTTATCGAGCGCCAGTCCTCCTGGGATATCGACATCATCCTTATCGCTGCAGGCTGTGAAAAGCCCGGCAGCGAGAACGATACCTAATGTCAGTTTATTCATATATTTCATATTACTACTTTCTTATAGGGTTTAATTTTCGAGATCCAAAGCATCACAACCGCGGATGTCCTGATTCTTGTTGTAGAACAGCATATACATACCTGCCTTGATGTATGCGCAGACGCTCGTTACATCGATAGAGATGTTAGGGTTGTCTGTGATATTCAGGATATAAAGGTGAGAGGTCAGTGTCTCTTCTACCTTACGGATATCGTTGGAACCAATCTGGAACTGGATCAGGCTCGGACAGGTTGTGATTCCTGTAGGCCATGTACGCAGGCAACGCTGGTCGGTCTTCTCATCACGCTGGTGGTTGATAGCAAAGGCACGGAGCACGGCACTGTTCAATGGCTGGGTTGGCACCTCGGTGAAGCAGTTGTAGCTCAAGTCCATATTGGTAATGTATGGCAATGTGGTTGAGAGGAAGTCATCAGAGAGGGATGTCAACTTGTTGAATCGGAAGTCGATAACCTGCAGCAGATAAGCCTTCTTGCCCTTGATGGAACCCTTAGGGATGGTGCGCATCTGGTTGCCGCTCAAATCGATGGTTGTGATTGGCGAACCGGCAGTAAACAGCTCTGAAGGGAACTTCTCTATCTTATTGTTTGACAGACTGACTGAAGCTGCATTAATACCCCTGTAGGTACCATGACTATTATCTACACCTGTAATCTCGTTGTAAGAGAAGTCTACAGAACCCATCTCGCGAACAGAACTTGCATCGAAGATATTCGGAATCTTCTTCAACTTGTTATGAGCGAAAGTCAGACTTTCCACATCATCTGTAAAGGCACAGAGATTATCAGGAATCTCTTCAATCTGGTTGTTGTTCAGATAGAGAGAAGAGAGAGCTACCTCAGAACCAAACGGATGTACCTTCTTGATATTATTGTAAGCCAGGTCGAGCAAACCGAGATTTACCATCTTTCTCAATGCAGAAGACTCAGGGAACTCCTCCAGGTTATTGTAACTCATATAGAGAATCTGGAGTGTCTTACCTGTCTTCTCCTCAGCTAAGCGAGTCCAATCTTTTCTCAACTGATTAGCAGAGATTCCCTTGCATCGCGCCAGGTTCATCGCCTGCAATTTAGGGAGCTTATAGTAGAAGTCTGGAATGCGACTGATCTTCGGACAGTTGTAAAGTTCGATATCGGTCAGGTTTTCCATCTTGTCCCAATCCTCTTCCTTAAACTCCTGTGCAAACTTACCATAAACAGGATCGTCAGGCTTGTAGAACTTCGCACAAACCGAGTCGGATGTGATAGAAGAGTTACCGATGTAGAACTGCTGCAACTTAGTCAGGCGATAGATGGCCTTAGATACACCTGTAATCTTGTTGGTCAATGTACCGATCTGCGCATCCTTCAGGTTGATGCGGCTGTCCTTCTTAATTTTGTTCTTCGGTGCCACCTTAGGATCAGAGTTGTAGCTTTCTACAATCATATCCGACATGTTGGCACGTGGGTCATACTTCAGAAACTTGTTCTCATAGTCGTGACGCATGCTGCTCTTCTTTGCTGCAGTCAGACTGTTTGCATCATAATTATTGAAGATGTTGGCACCAATCTTCTCATCGTGAGAACCGAGGTTGAGCACCTGGAGTTCTGTCAGCTGTCCGATGGCATCAGGTACGATTCCCTTTGCACCGAAACCGGCGATGATAAGACCGATGACACGGCCGTTGCTGTTGAGCGTTACGCCCGGCTGTTCGCCCCACATATCGAGTTCCTTGTTGAAGTTCCAGTTAGCTCCCTTGAAGGTAGCATCGCCATAGAAGCTCCACTCCTTACCATGGAGAGATTCCCAGATAGCCTTCAAAGCCTCATAGTCCTTGATATACTCCTTGGTCTTGGAAAGGAGGATAGGCACCTGAGCTTTATCATTGAGTTGATTGTCCTCTATAATGAAAGCCTCACCCTTTACAGGCTGGGTTTCATACTTGGTCTTCACCGCACCAGTCTTGCCGTAGGTGGTATATGAGGTAACCTGATAAGTACCGGCAGGCAACCATACGGTAGAATCGCAGTAAGCAGTACCTGTGTCCATATACTTATCGTTCTCATTGTCAGGATTCTGATTCTCCTTGCTTCCCTCCTTATAATTCACCTTCAGTTCAGGGAAGGTATAGGTCTCACGGGTAAAGAGGTTGGTCACGCTGACATCAACGAGACGGATGTTAGAGAAGAGATACTCAGTACCACCGGCACGGGTCTTCTCCCACTCCTTCACGAGATTGAACTTCACCTTACCATGCTCCACAGTCTCCACCATGAGGTTCTGTACTTCCAGACCGCCACCTACTACAGTGAATGTTTCGCCGGCAGAAGAAGCCAGCAACTCCTCATCTACCGCATCATAGAGATAGAAACCGATGACGGTGTAAGTACCCGAAGCGAGTTGCAGTTTTTCACTTCTCAGACCATACTCAGCATTCTCTGAATTATAAGAATTGAGCACCAGTGTCTGAGAGACAGTTGTACCGTTGTGCTCCATGACCACCTTGATTTTCTTGGCATCATCCAGTTTCTCAAGTTTGTCAAGGGCAGTAGCACGGGTAGCTCTAGAAGAAACCTTCTTGCTGAGCTTGAACTGCACATATCCGTATGTGCCGTCCCAGCCTCCGGTCTCATCATCCGAGCAACTTGTTGCTGCAAAGGTCAGGAGAGAGACCAAGAGCAACAAGAGTGCCTTTGAAAATATTTTCATTCTATTCATTACTTTCTAATTTTTCTGATAGAAGTATGTTTCTTACTCATTCCCTCACCAGGAGATTCAACAACAAGAACCTTTACAGGAGTTCCGTTGTCCTGGAATACCATAAACATTGGAGTAGCTTCTGGTACCGTAACAGAGAAAATCCAATTTTCCTTATCGACCTGTGCAGCCTCTGCGTTAACATCATTTCCGTTGAAATCCTTAACTGTAAGATAGCCTGTCTCCATCATAGTGCTAGGGTCCCAATCCTTGATATTAGGATTAACTGTAAGATAGCTTCCTGCTTCTGACTGAGCGACATATATTTCGTCACCATTGTAGCCAAATGTTCCTGATATGATAGAACCATACTTTGATTTATCCTTCTTGCACTCTACTGGCAAGTAGTTCATCTTCAAGATTGTAGGCGCTGCAGACTGATCATCAGCAGAAGAGTTGGCCTCCTTCTGTACAACATCCATCAGGAAGTAGCGGTCGTAATCGCTCTTCACAGTTGTAAAGTTGTTCTCAAGCATTCCGTCGAGTCCATTCTCCAGACTCTCGAATACGCTCTGTGGCAATGCATAGACCAGGAACTCACGGCTTCCGCTGCCTAATGGAGCGACTGTGAGCTTCACATCACCCTTCTCACCCTGCAGCTTCACAGCACCAGTTCCATCCTCGAACAAACCATTCTCCGTGTTCTCGAAGACTACCAGCTGGTAAGCATCACCCAATGTCTTGAGGGTGAAAGGAACGAAGTTGTAGAAGGTAAAATCGTTGGTATCACCGCCATTCAGGCTAGAACCATTCTGAGTGAACACCTTACCATCGAGAGATACATTCCATACTGCCCACTGTGAAGAGGTTGGATAAGTAACATCCATGGTGCTGGTGGTCATACCATTATAGATAACAGGTATGGTTACAGCAGCCTTGCCATCCTCAGAAGTGAAGGTTATGGTGTAGTTGCGGTCCTTAGCGATGGCATACTTAGCACTTACGCCCTGATTCTCCTTGAAGGAAACTCCGCCTACAGCATCCTTGTTAGGTGTACCTACCAGGAAGCCGCCTTCCAAGTCTACCCAAGCTGGAGTATTGGTAACAGCAAAACGGAAGTTTGACTTTACGGTAAACTTGGTGTATACATTGTAACCTACGGTGATACCAGTCTCGGTGATATCATTGCCAGCCGCATCGAATATCTGCAACTTATAGCCGGCAGCCGAACGCGTAACCTCAGCGATGGCAACCTTCTGACCACCCATATTCAGGAAGAGCTTAGCCACGCTCATATCATCGCTGGCATCATCAGCAGTAATCTTAACCTTGATGGTCTGCTTGCCTGCTGTACCATTGAGTACGAAGGCGTCTGTTTTCTCGCCCTGCACCAGTTTACACCAGATTTTGTCTGAAGAAAGGCTCCAGCTCTCGTTAGCTTCGAAAGTAAACTCTTTCACTTCGCCAGCTTCACCGGAGATTGTCTGTACCTGTGGGAACACAGGAGTTACGGCATCGTCGTCATCGCTGGAACAAGCTGTGAACAGAGTCACTGATACCAGCGCCATCAATACGAGCCAATATTTTGAAATCAATGTTTTCATTTTCTTTTTATTCTACGATTAATATCCTTGTTCTTTCAATTTCTCTGCCTCTGCATCGCTGATCCATTCATACATGGTGATGAAGGTTCCTACGTTGCCGAATAATGAACCATCTTTGTTGTTTACACTCATAACAACATACTGCAATACATAGTTCTGGCAGGTGTTATAATAAGAGGTATAGAGAGAAGGCTGGCTGATGCGCAGCTTGCCGTCTCCATAGATGGTACCGAATGCCTCACCGGTCTCACCGGCTATCTGGTCGTCCATCTCTACCTTTGGCTCAAGGATGTTCTTGGTATTGAACTTCAACTTCAGGTTGTAGCCCTTATAGTAAACATCCTTCAGCAGAACGGTATTCTCCTCGCCTTCCACTACCTCAGTCTTGATCAGACGGTTGGTTACGTTGTTCAGATACTGACTGTAGAAGGTAGATGTAACCATGCACCAGCCAGAGAAGTTGTGGATATCGAAAGGACAAGACTTCTGCATTACCACGTGGGCATAGTCCTTATAGAGATCTGTCCAGTTATACTTCTCCGGAATCACCAGTTTCAGGGTGAAGCCGAGCGAATCGGTCTTGCCGATGTTATCATAGATACCCTGAACCTTCACATTTCCTACCATCTCGCCCGCCTTGATTGTAACGGTGTTGTTGAGGATGCGGTAATGCTTACCCTCGATGGCATTGCTCTGCTTGTCTACTACCTCCACGCCGAAGGTGCGGTCGTAGTCAGCTTTTTCGGTTGCAGATACAGGCACATTGAAAACCTCATTGCTTTCCTGTACAGCATACTGATAGAGCGTATCAGAGAACATGATATGACTTGAACCAGCATAAGTGGTATAATCCTGTGAACAACTCACAAGAGCGATGAGTGCAGCTACGGCTGCCAAACATCCCATCATTATTTTCTTCATGATTGTCTCCTTATTTTATTTGTTACTTTCATTAGGCTGAATCTCAGAACCTGGTGCCTCAAGCTCATGCTGAGGAATTGGCCAGACAAAGAGAGGGTCATCCTTTTCAACCTTCAGACTGCTCTGCACGAAATTGGCAGCAGGCTGGTCGGCAGCCTTACGCTCAAATCCCTTGTGCCAGCGCTTGAGGTCGTTCAGACGGAAGCCTTCCATATAGAGTTCCTTCACGCGCTCTGCCTCGATTATCTTCATGGCGTTGCTCTCGCTCATCGAGGTGTTACCACCATATGAAGAGTAGCGGGCTGTACGCAAGGTAGAGATGTCCTTACCTGCCTTACCATAGTCCTCCTTCATGGCGTAAGCCTCAGCACGAATCAGATACTGCTCTGAGAGACGGAATACCATTGGCTGGTGAACATGCAGGATATTGCTGTTCAGGAATTCTGCATCGCCGAAATACTTGCTCAGCAAAGGCCACTGCAAACCATGCTCATAACCTGTTACACGGGTTGTAAAGATGGCTGCAGCACGGAGGTCCTTGCTGTCGAATGAGTTGATGACCCATGTCTCAGGCACATAGTCTGGACGATAAGTTACGAAGTTGTAGTTATCGAAGATGGTACCCAGAGCACCGCCATAGCTGTTCACGGTAAAACCTACCTTCCAGATAGCCTCACGCGAATCACCATAGGTCCAGATATACTTATAATCGTTCACCTGGTTTGAATAGGTGTTGGAAGAAGCCTTCTCTAATGTATAATACTTACTGCCGATTACCTTAGATGCATACTTGATGGCATCATCATACTTGTGCATATATAAGGATACGCGCGCACGCAAGGCATGACAGGTATACTCGTTGAAGTAAATCTCGTTGTAGAGACTTCCTGTGAAGTCTTCGTCTACTTTCAGATATTCAGCAGCCTTGTCAAGATCTCTCAATACGAAATCGTATGATTCCTTCAGAGTGGCTCTCTTCTGTGGCTCATTGCCGTAATAGTGCTCTGTGAGTACAACGCCGAGTTCCTTCGCAGCCTGCTCATCGCTATCGTAAGCCTTGCAGAAACACTTGATCAGTTCTGAGTAAGCCAGGGCACGGGCGAAGTAAGCCTCGCCCTCATACTGCTCCAACTTATCAAGCTGCTTATCATCATTGGTTGCAGCCTTTACCTTTTCAACATTATCGAGCAGGAAATTACATCGGTTGATCACATCATAAAGGTCGGCATATACCGCCTCAATGTCGGTGTTGGTAGCCTTGATATCTTTCCAACGGTAGATATCGCCATAGGCATTAGAGTAGCCCTTCACGCAGTACACGAAGTCTGCCTGCAGATCTGGCAGGATTGTCAGATTGCCCGAATAGAGGGCGCTGCTCTTGAAACTGTCGTAGATACCGTACACCAGCTTGTCCATGTCGTCCACCGTGTTGATAGCCTGGTCCATGCAGATAGAATCCTCAGGATACTTATCAAGACAGGAAGACATCGAGAGGGCTAGGATTCCCGACAGGATGTATGTCTTTATATTTTTGATATTCATTTTTTTCTCCTTTCTTGGTTAGAATTGCAATTCAACACCCAGAGTAAACTGGCGTGATGCCGGATACTGTGCCTGGTAAATATTGGATGAAACCTCAGGATCCAGACCGTTGAAACCGGTTACGGTGAAGAGGTTCTGTGCCTGACCATAGATTCTGACCATAGAGAAGAAGTTGGTCTTGCGCAACAGACTCTGTGGCAATGAATAGGACAGACTGAGATTCTTCAGACGGAGGAACGATGCATTCTCCAAGAAGCGATCGTCGAGCTGGGTTACCTCGCCCCAACGTGGGATATCGGTAATATCGCCTGGCTGCTTCCAACGGTCGTACAACAGACGGTTTGACTGGTTGTAAGCAGTACCGAAGGTTACACCGCTCTCCTCGAAGTAACGGTCGTTGTTAATCACGTAGCGTGTACCAATCCAGCTGAACTGGGCAGAAAGCTGCAAGCCCTTCCAACGGAAGCTTGTACCGAAACCGCCCATCCAAGGTGCATCATAGGTCTTGCCTGTCATCACCTTGTCGCTCTCACGGAACTCGTTGGTCACGTTGCCGTTCTTGTCATACCAGAGCTGCTCACCATTCGCTGGGTTCACACCGGCATAACGGTTCAGGAAGAACTCGCTTACTGAGTGACCTACCACATACTTCAAACCGGTGGTTGAGTTTACATACTCGGTTACACCGTTATAGAGTTCCTTCAATCGGTTCTGGTTGTAAGATACGTTGGCACTTACATTCCAGGTGAAGTCGCGTGTGCGGATTACATCACCGTCAGCACTCAGCTCGATACCCTTGTTAGCCATCACACCTACGTTCTTCCAGCGATAGCCCTCGCCGGTTACGGTATAAGACTCAGGAACGCGCATCAGCATATTAGAGGTACGCTTGTAGTAAGCCTCGAAGCTGAAGTTGATTCTGTCGAGGAAGCCCAAACGGAGGGCGAAGTTGTTTGCCCATGTTGACTCCCAACCCAATTCCTCGTTACCACTCTGTGATGGATAGAAACCGGCAGTATCATCGTAGTTGGCACCACCCGATACCAGAGCCAGGTGATAATAGTTAGGAATCTCAGAGTTACCCGATGTACCGGTACTTACGGCAATCTGGGCTGTGCTGAGCCACTTCATATCCTTCAGCCAGTCGGTCGACTTCACGTTGTACATGAAACCGAGCGACCAGAATGTACCCCAGCGATGATCCTTACCGAAACGTGAAGAAGCATCAGTACGCAGAGAGAAATCGGCATAGTAGAGCTCCTTATAGTTATACTCGCCACGCATGAAGAATGACAGGTAAGAATAATCAGAAGATGAATCTGCCCAGCGGCTGGCACGTGTACCTGATGATACGTTGGTCAGGAGATCGCTGGTCTGACCCTTGGAATATACCTGGAAACCATCTGAGTGGAAATTGACAGCCTCCTGACCCAGCATCACGTTGAACGAATGGATATCGTTCAGAGTGAAACGGTAGTTAGCCGTAGTAGTCTCTGTCAGGTTGATGGCATCGCTGCTCTGGCGTGCCGCAGTACCCTGTCCGTGATTTGGAGAGAGACTTGGGAACGACTGGAGGAATGCTGTAGAATGGGTGAAATCGACACCAAACTGAGTACGGATAGTCAGATTCTCTATCGGATAGATTTCAGCATACATGGTAGAGAGCACCTTATATTTCTTGTTCTTGATAGGATTCAAGCCCATGTAAACGATAGGGTTCTCGCTGGTTCCAGCCCAGTTGCCTGCTGAAAGTGAAGCCAGACTGCCATCCTTTGCGTATGGATTCCAGTAAGGCAGCATGAATCGGCATGCTGAGATAGGAGTAACGGTAGTATAGCTACCGTCGTCAGCCTGCTGAGCCTCCTCATAGGCAGCCATGGTGTTGGTACCTACCTTCAACCACTTGCTAGCCTTTACATCTGCATTGGTGCGGATGTTGTAACGGCGGAAGGTTGAACTCTGTGCGATACCGTCCTGATCGTAGAAACCACCAGAAACATAGTAGTTCAAGCGGTCGGTAGCACGGTTGATAGAGAGTTCGTAGCTCTGCAGCGGAGCGCGGTCGTTAAACACCTCGTCCAGCCAGTTTACGTTTACTCTTGAAAGGAGATTGTAATCCTTACCTGTATCCAGACCTACTTCTTTCTCAAACTGGATACGCTCATCGGTATTCATCATTTTCCAGTTGGTCTGTGCCAACTCAGAGAAACCATACTGTGCACGGAGCGTAATCTTCGCCTTGTCCATTGACAAGCCTCGCTTGGAAGTGATGACAACCACACCATTGGCAGCACGTGCACCATAGATAGAGGTAGAAGAGGCATCTTTCAATACAGAGATACTTTCGATGTCGTTAGGACTCAAAGTATTGAAATCAGAACTTGAGATTGGCACGCCGTCGAGGATAAAGAGTGGCGACTTTCCGGAGTTGATAGAGTTGGTACCACGGATTTGGAAGGTAGCCGCCTTGCTAGGTTCACCCGAAGAAGAGATGACCTGCAAACCAGTACTCTGTCCCTGCAAAGCTTGGTCGAAGCTTGCCGCCGGCACATTTTCTATCTTTTCAGACTTTACGGCAGACACGGAACCCGCAATGGTTCCCTTCTTTCTCACGCCATACGCCACCACAACCACTTCATCCATCATCTTGGAATCCGAAGCAAGGGTGATGTTGAGCGTATTTGTCTGCGCTTTCACAACGTGCTTCTGCGTAACGCAACCCACATAAGAGTAGACAAGCGTAGCCTTCGAAGCACCCTTAATTTCGATGGTATAGTTACCGTCAATATCGGTCACTACGCCATTTGATGTTCCCTCTTGCATAATGGTCACACCAATCATCGGTTCGTTGTCTTCAGCAGACACGACTGTACCCTTGACGCTGAAACTCTGCGCCAAGACTGATTGGATAGACAACAATACAAGTGAGACAAGTAAAAGAGTTAATCTTCTCATCCTTGTTTGTTTCAAGTTTATTAATTAATAATTATAATTTTTTTCTCATTTTTTTCTCGTTTGGTAAAAGCCGAAAGCACTCAGGGTGACACTTCGCCCCTCCATTTATACATTCTTTCACTAATATGCACGCATGGAAATACCTATTTAACTTAAATCGGTGCAAAATTACGAATATTTTCTTATTTGCCCAAGATTATCGCTTAAAATTTAAATGTTTGATATGAAATATCTATGTTTTTTAGCATATTTGCTCATAAATTTAGTTAATTGTCGATTTTTTGTCACATCCGATTACAGTTTGCAAAAACAAGTTCAATACATACTTTTTTTGTTTCTATGCAGCCGTTTTCATAAAGCTGAAATTACGTCCCGACGTAGCTTGTACTACGTCGGGACGTAGCAAATGCTACATCGGGACGCATTTTTTACTGCATCGGAACGTATTTTATCAGCTGACGCAGATATCTCGACAAGCCGAAGGATACATTTACCTCTTCACCTTCATATATTCCGTAGGAGTCATGCCATACTCCTTGGAGAAGCATTTGGAGAAATAACTGCTGTTGGAAAAACCAACGGTATACATCACCTCGGAAACACTGAACTTGCCCTGGCTCAGGAGCTCGGCAGCACGGCTCATACGCATCTCACGGATATACTCTACAGGCGTACGGCCCGTTATCGCCTTCGTCTTGCGATACAGCTGTTTGCCACCTATGCCTATCACATCCTGCAACATCGAAACGTTGAAGTCGGAATCAATCATGTGCTTCTCTATCGCCTCATTGATCTCTTCGAGCAGACGCTTGTCTGCCCCATCCAACTCGCAGACATTTACTTCCTTCTTTTCCTCTTCAAAAGACTCAGAGCGTGCAGGAACTGGTTCTGAGGATGATGACTCAGGCTCAGATACAGGCGAAGCGGATAACCCAGTGGCAACAGCTGATGGCTCCTCAGGTTTCTTCACATTCAGGTAGCGGACCATCAGAGCTGTCACCTCATCAAATGAATGATGAGCTACGGCAGCCTTCAAATCTTCCGTCAGACGGTTGAAGAAGTCTATACGCATCTGTACCTGCTCCAACACCTCAGCCTTCTGCTTCTGGGCATCAGCCAGTTCCTTGCGCAGAAAATACCAGCTTACCAGCCATGCCACAAACACGATGAGTGCCGTGATATAGAAGAGCTTGCACCACCAGGAGAGATACCAAGGCGGCAGGACGGAGATGTCGAGCGAATAAACCTCGGCGGCTATCTTGCCTTCGCCATCCACGGCATGAACCGTAAGATGATAATCGCCATACGACAAACCATTGTAGGTGATATCGATATTGCCGGAGTTCAGATAATGCCAGTCGTGGTCGCTGCCTTCGAGTTTGTAAGCATAAACGGCTGAAGGATGATCAGCAAAAGGAAGGTCGGTGAGCTGCAGGGTGAAGTTGTTCTCATCACTCTTCAGTTTCAGGATTTCTCCACGCTCCTCACAAGCCTGTCCGTTTACGATGATTCCAGCCAGCATCAAGCGGGCAAACTGCTTAGGCTTCTGTGCTACATCGGAACTGATTGCCACATAGCCGTCATTGCCGCCCATCATTACCTCATGAGTCTGTCTGCTGTAACAGATGTTGAGCGGCGCAACAGAAGGAATCATGAAACGCTGGCTCTCGCCCTGTGGATTGATTACGCAGCATTCATTGCCCGATACCACCCATATCTTGCCTTCCACATCGCACATGGTACTTACCTTGCCACCAATCTGCCATGTCTTGGAAGAAAAGCTGTTACCCAGCACAGAACCGGCTGCATAATAACAGGTTACCGAACTGTTATCACCCATCCAGATATTGCCCTTGCTGTCTGCCATCAGATAGTTGACAACATCTGAGTTAGCTACCTGCACCACCTTCATATCGTTCGGATTGATGCAGTCGAGACGGGTATAGGTAGAAACCCAAATCCTACCCTTTCCATCCATCACCATCTGACCTACATGCAGACCAGAGAGCGCATTCTTTCCCTTGTCAGAGAAATGCCAGTCGGCTATGGTCTTGCCGCTCAGAAGAGCCGCCTTATCCATCACGAAAACACCGCCCTGATAAGAACCCATCCATATCCTGCCCTTCTTGTCCTGGAGAATATCGTAAGCCCAGGCAGTAGAATACTTGCCACTCTTATCGTAGACGATGAAGTTGCGCATCTGACGGGAACTGCGGTCATAGAAGTTGATGCCATGGTCGGTACAGATCCATACATCGCCGTCATGGTCTTCATAAATCTTGCGTACACGGTTATGACTCAGCGGGAAGGCAGAGCTGTTCTGCTTGTACCATGCCACATTCTGATAACCTTCAGCATTCCGGGTGAAATGAATCAGTCCGTTGGTACCGCCCATCCACCATTCGCCGTTACGGGTCTGGAGCATGGCATGGAGACAGTTGCCCTCACCCGACATCGTAATCTTATCGAGCGATACATAGCGGTAATAGGTATGGGTAGTGAGACGGGAGAGTCCATTGTCAGTACCCACCCATACATTCTGCCATTTATCTACAAAGCAAGCCCAGACGATGTTGTTAGGAATAGAAGCATCATCGCGGGAATCGTGGATATAATGGGTGATGGCATTGGAGAGTGCCATCTGATAGAGTCCGTTATCGGTTCCGATATAGAGATTGCCGGCAGCATCTGTAGAAAGACATTTGATGGAATTGCCGTTCAGAGCTGGAATCTGTGAGAAGTTCCTGAGCTGCAGGTCGGCACAATAGAGAGCGCCCTCGGTACCAATCCAGTAGCATCGGCGCTTGGCATCATAGGCGAGCGCATTGACCAGCGGCTGTTCTCCGGCACGGAGCGGAATCAGTCTGCTGCCGAGACGCAGACCAGCAAGCGAACCTACGAGCAAGCCTCGCGGAGTAGAGAGCAAGGCATAGACATCGCCACCGAAGTCAGTCTTACCACCCTTGATATCGAGCACACGGAGTTCCTTCAGCTGCTTGCGCTTCGCCTCATCGGCAAAAGCCTTCATGGCTGGTGTTTCGGCATATTGATAAGATTGCGTATCGAATTTCAGGATGCCGTTGCCAGTAGCCAGATAGAGCATCCTGCCCTCGAAACCGAGCGCATTGACACGCGTATTGCTGAATGTATGTTCCTGAAAATGGCGGTAGCCATGATAACCATCATAGCTGTAAAGACCGTTGTCGGTTCCGAGCCATATCATTCCATCACTGTCCTGGGTAATGGCACAAACGGACTGAGCACCTTCAAGGGAGGTGTTGACGAAACGCTGCGCATGGATGGCGAGCGAAACAAAGAGCATAGCAATTGCCATGCTGATGCGGTTTATAGGTTCTTTTGACTTTTTCATGTGTGCAAATTTACACAATATTCATGATAACGCCAAAAAATATCGGAGAAAATTCATAAAAAAAAAGAATCCCCTGGGAAAATAGCCGCTGCTATTCCCAGAGGATCCGATATAAACTATATACTTTATAACCAACCGAAATCGGTCTTTGTTATCTTATATTGCCTGGAGCGTAATCGACTTTTCGATATTTCGCTTGCTGTCTTTTACCTTCAGGATGATGTCGCCCTTCTGCTTGCTGCTCTGTACGATGACTACGAGTTTGCCAGAGAAGAGTTTCATCTGTGGCTGGGTGAACGGTTCGAGCGATGTGGCATCGCCGTTGCAGGCTGCCTTGAAAGTGCCGGCACCACTCACCTCGAAGGTCAGTTCGTCATCGGCAAGCGGACATTCATTGCCGTCCTTATCCTGCAGACTCACGGTGATGAAGGCAAGATCGTTGCCATCGGCATTCAAAAGCACATTGTGCTCATCGGTACAGCCTTCTACCATGCAGGCAACAGGCTCATGATCAGGTGTTTCTACGCAGAACTTCATCTGTGCAGGCTCACCGGCAGTACGCTTCACGTCCTCACCAACCTTTTCGCCATACTGGTTGTAAGTAACCACGCGAATCTCACCCGGTTCATACTTCACATTGTTCCAGCGCAGACGGTAGCGGTCCAGACGGCTTGACTTGTCCTTGCGCACTCTGCCCTGACTATTGCCGTTGACGAAAAGCTCGCCTTCCACACCATCGGTATAGCAATATACAGGGGTAACCTGTCCTTCTCTACCCTTCCAGTTCCAGTGAGGAAGAAGATGGGTAGTATGCTGCTGCTCGTTCCAGCGGGCACGATACATATAGTAGCGGTCCTTTGGAAGTCCGGCAAGGTCGCAGATGCCGAAGTAACTGCTGCGACTTGGCCAGTAGGTATCGTAAGGAGTCGGCTCGCCCAGATAGTCGTAACCGGTCCATACAAACTCACCGATTACCCAACTGTAGTCATCCTGCATCTTCCAGTCATCATCAGGAAGATTGCTCCAGGAACAGTATTCGGTATCATAGCTTGAGCACTGACCATCAGGATAGGTAGCCTTATCACTTACCACTACCGGGAACTTGTATACGCCACGGGAACTGACCGTAGAGGCGGTTTCAGAACCGAGGAGGAATCCCTGAGGCAACTGCTCGATATTCTTATAATATTTATGTACGCGATAGTTGAAGCCCGGTACATCCATGGTCTGGGCAAAGCCGCTCTTCAAGGCATCTTCTGCCTTATCCATACCCTGGGTTACAGGGCGGGATGGGTCGTACTGATGACAGATATCCTGCAGACGCTTAGCAATCTGCACACCCTCCTTGCTCCACTGTTCAGGAATCTCGTTACCGATGCTCCACATCACGATGCTAGGATGGTTGCGGTGGTGCTTTACCAGATTGGTGATATCCTTATCGCTCCACTCCTTGAAGAACTTGGCATAGCCGTTCTTGCATTTAGGATAAATCCACATATCGAAACTCTCTGCCATCACCATCATACCGAGGGAATCGCAGATTTCCATCTGCATGGTAGAAGGCATGTTGTGGGCAGTACGGATGGCGTCGCAACCCATCTGCTTCATCATCTTGATCTGACGGATAAGAGCTGCCTTGTTCTCTGCTGCACCCAATGGACCGAGGTCGTGGTGCAGACAGACGCCCTTCAGCTTTCGGGTAACGCCATTGAGCTGGAAACCATAATCCTTGGATACGGCAATGGTACGGATACCGGTCTTCAGGGTCTGCACATCAGCCACCTTCTTTCCTTCATATCGGGTAAGTTTTACCTGATAGAGGTAAGGAGATTCCGGAGACCAGAGATGAGGATTCGCTACCTTCAGAGTAGTCTTGATTTCAGGATTGGCACCTGTGACTGTCTGCTCGGCAACCTTCTCGCCAGCCTTATCCAACAGGGCTATGACGGTCTTGCCCGACTTACCAGTTTTTCCTTCCAGCAGTGCATTTACTTCTACTTCAGCTTCCTGCTTATCAGCCTTCAGGGTACGGACGAAGGTATCCCAGGTAGAGAAGTTCTCGTTGCCATAGAGTTCTACGGAAACCGGACGGTAAAGGCCGCCTCCCGGATACCAACGACTGCTCTCCTCTACATTATTAAGATGTACCTCGATGAGATTACTCTTACCAAACTTGATGAAAGGTGTGATGTCGATGCGGAAGGCATTGTAGCCGTAAGCCCACTTGCCTGCCTCCTTGCCATTGACGCTGACAACAGGCTGGCTCATGGCACCGTCGAAGACGAGTACGGCACGCTTATAGCCCTTAGGAGCCGTCCAGTTCATCTTATACATACCCTCACCTATCCAAGGCAGCGCACCAGAACGTCCCGACTTCTCGGTCTTTTCGGTTTCGCCATTCTGCTCGATGGCCACCATCTGCAGGTCCCATTTCTTATCGAAAGGTCCCGAGATAGCCCAATCGTGCGGAACAGCTACCTGCTGCCACGCCTTGCCATCACGGGAGAAGTCCCATGAAGGCAGGTTGATAACCTTTCTGCTCTGCGCCTGGCACAGCGTTGTGAGTGCCAGGGCAAGAGTCATGAAAGTAATGCTTCTCTTGATCATATTGCTATTTAATATTCTTATTTATATGCATCAAATACGGCAGTTGGTTTGCCGCTGTTGTCGAAGGCTCCCTTGGTATATGCATCCCAACCCAGAGTGATATAGTTGGCTGGTTTCCAGTTGTTGTAAACTTCCGGTTCCCAATAGAAGATACCCTCGCAGGTAGAAATCTTCTTACAGCCATCCACCATCTTCTTCATCAATGGCGCAGCCTGCTCAGAACCCCACCACATACCGATTTCAGAGATGATGACGTCCTTGCCATACTTGGAAGAAAGAGTCTGGATGTTAGAGAGACAACTCTCTGCATAACTCTGCCAGTTATCATCTTCCGGATAAAGAGACAGTCCGATGACATCCCACTTTCCACCATTGTCCTTCAGCTTATCGTAGAGCCAGGTAAGTCCACCGAGGTCCTGACCCTTATCTACATGCACGATGACTTTTGCCTTAGGATAAACTTCCTTTACAGCATCATAACCGGCGTTGATATAAGCAGCAAAATTGGCTGCATTCTTAGATACCTGACCGGTTACAGCCTCATCGCTATTCCAGAGCATTCCGTCGCGGGTTTCATTACCCACCTGCACCCACTCTACGTTGGTTACACCTCTATCCTTCAGGGCTTTCAACACATCCTTTGTATGATCAGCCACAGCCTGTTTCATCTGTTCAGCAGTATAGCCCTGCCATGCAGCAGGAACTTTCTGGTTGCCCGGGTCAGCCCAGGTATCAGAATAGTGGAAGTCAATCATCAGACGGAAGCCGAGCTGCTGAGCACGCCAAGCCTTGGCGATGACATCATCCTTGCCACACCAGCCACCTTCCGGATTTACCCAGACACGCAGACGGATGGAATTGGTTCCCTCTTCGCGAAGGAGCTTCATGCATTCTGTTGCCTTGCCATTCTGATTATAGAATTTCACACCATCCTTCTCCATCTCTGTGAGCCAACTTACATCGGCGCCCTTGGCGAAGCCACTCATATCGTATGTCTTCTCCTTTTCGGGAGTGGTATTATCATCATTGCTGCAACTTGTTCCTGTAATAGAAAACAAGAGTGCTGAAGCCAGCAATATGGCTTTTCCTAAAATATTCTTCATTGCTATTTTTCTTATTAATTATTCATATTTCCATGTCATGGTGTTGAGGTCAGCGGTAACGGTAACTTCACCACCAGTTACATCATCCTTGAACCAAATGTCCCAACAGTCACTAGCTGTTGACAATTTAAAAAGATCGCTTGGATCAGAACCATACCAAGTCTGCTTGTCGTCCTTGTTTTCACCTACGAAGATAAACCGGAAATTCTCCCAAGCTGTTGGCTTGTACTTGCAGGTATAAACGCCATCACTCACCTTGTTCATCACGGCAAGAAGGGTGTTACCATCCTTAGAGAACATACAGAGGGTATTGCTAACCTCTGGCTCTGGAGTTGTCTGGTCGCCCTCAACGATGGTGTATTCCAGCTGGCTGTGCTCACCAACTTTCACGGTTACGGTATAAGTACCAGCCTTGGCAATATTTACACTTCCAGCTGTTGCAGCATCTGTCATTTTGCCATCAGCCAAAGTATAGTTCATGGTCTTCACCACAGCTGCAGCATCTTCTGTACCTGTATCCTTGCTGTACTCTGCACCTGTTGCTACGATGCTAATTGGAGTATTATCGGCTGCGGTTGTAATCACCTTGGTCCAAGCATAGTTAGGAGCATCATAGGTCATATCTTCACCATTCAACTGCATCGACTTGATGTAAGTTGGCTTAAGTTCCTTAGCTTTTGTATCAAGAACTGTATAATAAATACCTGTCTGACCTGGGAACCAGATGTTCCATGCAGACTCAGTATTATCCATTTCGTACACATGGTTATCCTGTCCTACATTACCCCAAATGGTACCATCATTTTCCTTACCCCAGATATGGAACCAAGAAGAGGCATTCATATAGCCAGAATAAACTCCATCAGAATTAGGAGAATAGAGTTTGGTCAGAACTTGATCCTTTTTCTCATTCAGGATATTGATGTAGCTCATATCAATGAGGTATGGAGTAACCTTTACCTGGCAGACATTGCTGTAAGCGGCATCAAGATTGGCACCCATCTGACTCTTGATACGGAAATAAAGAGGTGAACTCACATCAGGAGACAAGCCGAGATCCTTGGCTGCAGCATTGAGATCAGCACCGGTGAAAGCCTTGGAAAGGTCGGTTACGGTGTATTCCTTTACTGATGCGAAATCTTCTGAGGCGGATGCCTGCAGATAAGTCTTCAACACTCCGCTGCCCGCAGGCTTGGTTTCATCGCTCGAAAACAAGCTAGGATTCTGCCAAGCCAACGAGAGGACAACGTCCTTACTGTTATCTACAGACAGCTTCACATCGGATGCCGATGCCATCAGATCGGATGCCTTGAAGCCATCCAGATATATCTTGTCGCCACTCTCGTCGCAACTCACCAGGGCGGTGAGTGCGCAGAGAAGCATCATCAAGTTTCTAAATATCTTTTTCATTCTTTTATCCTATTAATAGTTGTCGTTATGAAGATTTGGATTTGCGGTAAGCTCGGTGTTAGGGATTGGATAGATGTTGTACTTGCTATCAACAGCCTGTCCATCGTGGGTGCCACCCTTCCACTGCCAGATATACTTGCTGGTAGTGAATTCGCCGAAGCGAATCAGGTCGGTGCGGCGATAGCCCTCATGATAAAGCTCACGAGCTCGCTCATCGAGAATGAACTGGAGGAAGGCATCGTCATCAGCAAAATTGCTTGACCATACATCAGAAGTACCAGCACGCTCGCGGAGGAGATTGATCCAATAGATGGCTCCCTGCTTGCGGGAAGCGATGACCTCAGGATCGGCGGTATCAGTCTTTCCTTCTGGCCATGGATCCCAACTTGCACCCTGGGTGCGAGCCACGCACTCGGCATACATCAGATAAACATCAGCAAGACGGAAGAGTGGATAATCGGTTTCCACACCTGCATCAACAGTATTGGATGCGGCTGTACCATCATCCTTCAGGTTACTCCATTTCTCTGAGAGATAACCGGTGGTTTCATCGGTTATGCTGGTTATATCCTTGCTCTGACCGTTGGTGAAGAACTTGCAGCGCTTGTCACCATTGCCATCAATATCAGTCTGGGTAAACTTATCCACGAACTGCGGACGGAGACGGAACTCGCTCCAGCCATTGGTAACACCGAAGTCGGCAGCATTCTGGTTGGCATTCGACATACTCAACTGTCCGCAGACCAGATAGGTAGAAGAGCCCCAGCTTACGGTATGCTCTGCGCTTACCGGCAAGGCGAAGATAATCTCGTTGGTACGCTTATCGTTATCGGCATTGAAAAGCTTACTGTAATCGGCTTCCAGTAAGTAGCCCATATTCATCACCTTCTCACAAGCCTCCTTGCACTCGGCATACTTAGCCACACCGGTATAAACCTCGCTGTTCAGATAAAGCTTGGCAAGCAGGGTGTAGGCTGCACCCTGAGAAGCCTGACCGTAAGGACAGGTAGATGCAGGAAGCATATCGCCTACGCATTCCTTCAACTCACTCTCGATGTAATCGAAAGTCTGCTGTGGAGTATAACGAGGAGGAATGAAAGTTCCTACAGGGTCATTCTCTGTTACCATCGGAATGTTGCGATAGAGATCGAGAGCATGGAAGTAGAACAAGGCACGCATAAAGCGGACTTCTGCCTTATACTCCTTCATCTTCTCAGCATCAGCACCTGAGAAACTGGCACTGTTGGCATTACGCAGGAACTCATTGCAGAGGGCGATGTTGTAATAGATGCGATAATACATATCTGATACCCAGGCATCGTTGGCATCCCAAGAGAGATAAGTAAGACCGGTAGTCTGCTCACCTGTCAGCCAGGTAGAGGCAAATTCATCGGTACCACACTCCTGCATATTGATGAACATACGCATGTAGTCGAAGCCACTGCCACTGTTCAACACGGATTCCATATCCTTGTTGTCGCCGCCCTTGCCCTGACCGCTGGTCACCATGGCAGCATAAATCTTACCCAGCACTGCCTCGTAATTGGCAAGCGAGGTATAAACATTCTTGGAGGTTGTCTCCGTATGAGGATATTGGTCGAGATCGGAAACACAGCTGGTTGTGCCTGTCAGCACCGCTGTTCCCATCATCATACTATATAATATATTCTTAAGTTTCATTGTTATCTGTTTTGATTGTTAGAACTGAAGTCCGAGGCTTACTGAGTAAGTGCGAGGACGTGGATAGAATGAGTTGTCCATTCCGTTTGGCACCTCAGGATCTGTACCTGAGTAACCGGTGATGGTGAATACATTCTGTACCATCGCAGATACGGTGAGCGAAGCCCACTTGTTGATCTTGCCTACATTGTAACTCAAACTCAGGTTGTCGAGTTTCAGGAAGGAAGCATTCTCTACGTAGTAATCAGAGAGATACTGACGGGTCTTGAAACCTGTCTTCAGGAAACTTGTATTGAGGTTGTTGAGCTGTGAGTTGTTGTAGCTTACTGTCTCGAAAGCACCTGTACTCATACCCATTCCGTTGTATACATAGTTGTCGATGTTGGCACGGAAACTCATACCGAGAGTCAGCTGCTTGTATCTCAGAGATGTGCTCAAGCCCATGATGTACTTAGGGGCTGGAGAATGATAGCGGTAGAGATCGGCATCATTGATTTCACCATCGTTGTTGAGATCAGCATAAGCACCCTCGATTGGCTTGCCTGTCTTAGAGTCGTAGAGCTGATGATATACATAGAACATGTATGGCTCATATCCCTCTGAGAGTACCTGGAACTGGTAAGCATCGATAGATGGACCTACCTTCACGTTAGTCTGGCTTCCACCCTTTGTGAGTGAGAGGTTCTTCACCTTCATGTCCTGCCAGGTGAAGTTGTAGCTCAGGTTCCACTCCCAGTCCTTGGTCTGGATAGGAGTTGCATTCAGAGAAACCTCGATACCCTTGCTGTCTACATTACCTACGTTGGTAAGGATAGTCTTTGAGAAGTTGGTACCTGCCGCTGTAGGAACAGAAGCCAGCAGATCCTTGGTCTTGCGGGTATAGAAATCGATGGCACCACCGATACGACCATTCAGGAATCCAAAGTCGAGACCGAAGTTCCAGGAAGTAGTAGTCTCCCACTTCAGGTTCTCAACGTATGCCTCAGGACGATAAGTTGTGATATACTGTCCGTTGATGAGTGCCTCGGCACCTGTTACACTGGATGTATAAAGCGGCAGATAGTTGTAGTTGCCGATACCTTCCTGCTGACCGGTTACACCATAGCTGGCACGGAGCTTCAGGTTAGAGAGCACCTTCTGGTTCTTCAACCAAGGCTCTTCTGTCAAAGTCCAGCCCAAAGCAACAGATGGGAAAGTACCCCAACGGGTATCCTTAGAGAAACGGGATGAAGCATCACGACGAACGGTAGCCGTCAGGAGATACTTTCCATCGAATGAATAGTTGATACGTCCGTAATATGACAACATTACATGACGGTAATCTGATGCCTTTACGGTTGACAGGTTTGTGCCCGCCGCACTTTTGGTATAATAAAGAGGTGTAGTGCTCTTCCAGTACTGATAGTCGTAACCAGCTGTCAGGTCCACATTGCTCTTGATATTCTCGAAATACTTTGCATAGTTGGCATAGAGGGTAAGCAGACGGTTCTCGTTCTTCTGAGGACCATACTTGTAATCGCTACCGCTCAAAGATTCATCCTTGTTGAATGCCTGTGCTGCATAGCCAGGAACATAGATGGTACCATCGCCCTTGGCATAATCTGCACCCACGGTAGCATGGAGTTTGAGGTCTGGCAGGAAGTGAACTTTGTAATCTACATCCATAGAACCGATGAAGCGGCTCACCTTACTCTTTGAATCATACAGGTCAACCAGACCGCGAGGGTTTCTTACACCTGCATTCACAGGATAGCCATCAGCATCGAGTGCCTCGTTGTAGCCACCATATTTGTCGTTGCCGGAATAAACCGGGATGGTTGGGTTGAATGTTGCGGCAGCCCATACGGCACCACCATTATTGAATGAGTTGTTATTGAGCGTTCCCTTGGCATTGATGGTCAACTTCAAGTGATCCTCGAAGAAACTAGGAGTCAACACTACGTTACCAGTCCAACGCTCTACATTGTCCTTGCGAACCAGACCGCTCTGGTTATAATAGCCTACAGACACACGGAATGGCAACCACTTGTCGATGCTGCCGCTCACGCTGAGGTTATTATCGGTACCGAAGGCTGTACGGTAAACCTCATCATTCCAATCGGTATTGGCATTACCTAGCAATGACTTCTGCTTATCGATACCATACTGATTGATAACATTCACGAATTCATCACGGCTCAGCATGTCTACCATCTGCGCACAGGTCTGCATACTGTTGGTGGTATTGAAGTTCACCTTCACAGCACCCTGCTGTCCCTTCTTGGTGGTAATGATGATGACACCGTTAGAAGCACGGGAACCATAGATGGCTGTAGAAGAAGCATCCTTCAATACGGTCATGCTCTCGATATCAGAAGGGTTGATCATACTGAGGAAGTTGCTGCTGTTACCAGAGATACCACCCTGCTCCAATGGCACACCATCGAGCACGATAAGCGGGTCGTTGCTGGCATTCAGAGATGCACCACCACGCACACGGATGGTACTACCGGCAGAGGCAGAACCACTGTTGGACATAATCTGTACACCCGAAACCTTACCATTGATCAACTGCTCAGGAGATGAAACGAGACCTTTGTTAAAGTCCTTCGACTTCACGGTAGCTACGGAACCTGTCAGGTCGCTCTTTCTTGCCGTACCATATCCGATGACCACGACATCAGCCAGCGCCTTGCTGTCGGATTCGAGTTTCACCTTCATATTGTCAGAGATAGAGAGTACCTTATCAATATAACCGATATAAGATACCTTGATCTTCTTGGCTGAAGAAGATACCTGAAGACTGAAGTTACCGTCAAAATCAGTAACTGTACCGCCCTTTTCGCCTTCCACCATGACAGTGGCGCCAATCAGAGCCTCACCATTCTGCGCATCAGTCACCTCACCTTTGATGGTTCTTGTCTGCGCCATGAGTTGCAGACATCCGATGACGAACAATGCCACGAGAAGCAAACTTCTCTTTGCTAAATTCTGGATTGCTTTCATTGTTTTACTTTTAGGTTGCGTTTTACGTTTAAATGCGTTTGCGTTTAAAATTGTTTTCGGTTGCAAAAGTAGGGAAAAGAGAAAAAAACAGCAGACAGATTTCAGACAAAAATAAAGAAAAAACGGACAAAAGCAAATCTTTATCTCGCTTTTGTCCGTTTTGTCATTAAAGAGACAGGAATCTTTAAATCAGTTCTATACCTTTACTCTTTTACAGGTACAAGTTTAATACCGAAGAGGTTGCATGTATCCTGCTTTGTAATAGTATGAGAACCTGCATCCAATGTTACAGTCATTGTCTTAGCTGTTGAATCAATAACTGCATTTACTTCAGCAGGCTTCTTTCCATCAATTTTGGCGTTCGTCTTGCTATCTGCAGAACTGAAATAAAGGGTCATTGTGACTTTCTTATCAACAGTTACTGAGATATTAGTTGCAGACTCCATCTTTACACAAGTAGAATATGAAGTGCCGTCAATAGTAGCAGTTCCCTTATTTGTAGCATAGTTACCTGAAACTGTTACTATGCTACTTGAAGGCTTAGAATCTGTGAATGTTACCAAAACAGTACCCTCGATAGGAGTTACAGTACTGCCACCTTCTGTTGTACCACCGGTAGAGCCACCAGTACTACCACCTTCGCCAGAACCACCAGTGCTGCCACCTTCTGTAGAACCACCTTCGCCAGCAGCATTGCTCTCACCGAACACCTTGACAACACCAGAAGTATAAGAGTCGAGAAGGCTTGCCAAAGCAGGCAATGGCTGCTGGTGACCATTTGTTACGACTGTTTCATCAGGAATAACAAAATCAATGTCACCATGATTCAAACGACCTGCACCATAGAAGCCTTCTACAATAGAAGGAACATCTTCTGCCTTATCTGCTGTGTATGCATACATGAGGCTTGGATTCGTATCGAAGTTGTCGTAAGAAGTACCACCAACCAAAGTCTTTACGCTTGTAGGAACCTGCTCACTTGGATTAGAAACCTCGTAGGCATCAAAGCTTGTATTGTTTTCTGCGTATGGGATATAGCTGAAGTTTGCTGGCTTGTTGGCAAATACATTGCCGTATGCCTTAATCAAGCCACCTTTCTCACCAGAGAAAGTACCATCACCCATAGCATCAGTACCCTGCAAAGAGCTCATGATAGGACGCTTAACAGCATCAAAGTAGTTAGACTCCATGAATATACTTGAGCCACTGGTTGCACCAATACCATAAACATCATTGTGCTGATAGTAGTTGTTGTACATGTGAACACTCATGGTACGAACGCGAGCCATACGAGAGTCTGAATGGTCGAACCAGTTGTGATGATAAGTAATCCAGTTTTCACCAGTTTCACTCTTCATACCACACATAGAAGCCTTACCATTATCCCAGAAGCGGTTGTAAGCTACAGTAACATACTTAGAATCGCCCTTGATATCTACCGTACCGTCACCCTTAGCCTGGTCGGCAGCACTACCCTTTTTACCATAGAAGAGATCCATGTTGTGAATCCACACATTAGAATTTTTGGTATCAAGAGACATAGCATCATCCAGGCAACGCATGATAGCAAAGTTACGGAACTCTACACTCACTGCCTCTCTAAGCAAGAAGCCGAAGCCATATACGGTAGCATCATCACCTACACCTTCGAATGTCATATTCATAGTAGCTCCCTTAACCTGCAATCCCTCTGCAGAACTTGAAATGTGATCCAAATCAGAAAGACTAACCTTACCGATGATACGGAAGGCGATTGGGGTTTTATCCTTACCTTTTGAATATGCATCAATAATAGACTGAAGACCTGTAATCGTCTCAAGCTTACCAGTATTAACGGTTGTAGAAACGGTCTTAGCTGTCTTGGCTGTAATATACAGAACCTTTGCACCAGCCTTCAAAGTACCGTCATTATTATAAGCACCTACACCAGCATATTTAAAATGAGCAAAGCCCTCACGGTTGTAGCTCTTTACTACCAAGTTAGAAGCTGTATTGGCACCAGCAATCTCTTTACCTTCAGCATTTACAGGAACAACCTTTACAGAATAAGTGCCTTCCTTCAAACCGAGAACATCGGCACGATAGTAAGATTTATACTGACGAACCAGCTGAGCATCAATCTTCTTGTCATCTACATATACATTATAAGAAGAAGCGCCCTCGAATGGAGCCCACTTCAGGTAAGCAGACTCCTGCCAGCCCTTTGCCTCAGTAATCTGAATCACACCTGCAGGATTTTCAATATCACCACTTTCGCCCTGCTCTACTTTCTTTGCGAAACTGATTTTCTGAACAGAAGCATCATACTCATCATTCTCTGAACCTGATTTAGGTGCGATGATTGCCTTATCACCTTCGAACTTCACACTTGTCAAATCTGCAGTATTATAATACTTCACATCACCCGACTTGGTGGTAACATACATCTGGTTCACCTTGCTGTTACGAGCCACGGCATGGGTAATCTTAAATGTCCCTGTCTGTGCCAAAGCTGCACTCAAGCTCATCAGGAGGAGAGCCAAAGTAAATACCATTTTCTTCATTGTTCAATCCTCCTTATTTTATTTGATGATTACTTTCTTACCATTAATAATATAAACACCCTTAGATAAACCCTGGAGGGAAGAACCTACACACTGGCCCTGAAGGTTATAAACCTTACCTTGCAATGCCTGCTTAATGCCTTCTACCTGGCTGATGCCGGTAGTTTGATAAGTGAAAGAAAGGGTTACGAGCAACATATCTGCCTGATCAGATGTATTATCTGAATACTGAAGAACGACATTGTCGCCATCGAAGGTAATCTCTGAGACAGTCTTTTCTATGACCTGACCATCAATCTTAACCGTCTGTTTGCTGCCGGCAAATACTGCCGTAGACAACATTCCAGCCAACAATAATAAATAAGCTTTTTTCATTTTAATGAATGTTTGTTAGATTAATTTTTTGGTTTGTTGTTGATTTTTACAATGCAAAAGTAGTGAAAAAATAGCTATTATAAAACATCCTGGCGCATTTTTCTTACGCAAACGTTTTCATAAGTGTAAAATGGAGTATTATAAAAAAGGGCATAAAAAAGACTGAATCCTGTTACGAAGATTCAGTCTCATAAAGAAGTGGTACCACCAGGAATCGAACCGGGGACACAAGGATTTTCAGTCCTTTGCTCTACCAACTGAGCTATGGCACCAACTTTTACAAATCGCGATTTATTATTTGCGGGTGCAAAGGTAATACTTTTTTCTGGTTCCTGCAAATTTTTCGGGAAATTTCTTTCAAAAAAAGATAAAAAAGTCTATTTTTGTTGGTATTATCCATTATTTAATGTACCTTTGCAGCAGATATCGGGATTTAGCGCAGTTGGTAGCGCACGTCGTTCGGGACGATGAGGTCGCTGGTTCGAGTCCAGTAATCCCGACCAAAAGCCGTCAGATGTGCCGTAAACACTGAGGATTTGCCTTGGTCGTAGTCAAAATGGTCGGTACAATTTCGGTATCATTCCTATACAAATTATTAAAAATAGGCTGTATCTGAAAAAAATTAAGATATGGCTAAAAAAAATTATGCTCCAAATTCGAATGACACAATTCTTAGCAGTGTCATTGGCTGGAAACCTCCAGTTTTGCATCAGAAATCAGAATGTTATATCTCCTTCTTGGCGTTTGATCCAGGAGTCAACCGCATGAGAAAGAAAAAAATTATGCTTGACCATATCAAGGGCAAGCGGAACCAACGTGTCTATGCCGACCAGGTTATTAAAAAACTCACCGAGAAACTTATGGCAGGATGGAATCCTTGGATTGAGGAGCTGCAGCCCCTGGAATATACTAAATGGGATGACGTTCTCGACAGGTATAAGTCTTATCTGGCCAAAATGTGCAACGAGGGTAGTATGCGTGAGGAGACTTATGTCGACTATAGCAGTCGTCTCAGAATCCTGGAAAAATGGAAGCAAGAGAAAAGAATAACTCTCAACTACTCCTACCAATGGGACAAAAGTAATGTGAGCAAGTTTCTGGATTACATTTTCATCGACCGGAACAATACTGTACTGACCCGCAATAACTATCTTGCCTGGACTAAGAGTTTTTCTGCTTATCTGTTAGCTCGAGGGTATATACCTAAGAACCCTACAGAAGGCCTGGAACGTATCAAGAACAGGCAGAAGAAAAGCAGAGATGTCATACCGGATTGTACCATGCAGCTCATCAGAGACTACCTACAGGAGCACAACAAGCACTATCTGCTGGCTTGTGAAATCATTCACTACCTCTTCATCCGCCCTCGCGAGATGTCCTATCTCAGAATCTGCGATATCCATGTAAAGACTCAGACAATCACTCTGCATGGCGAGAACACAAAGAACGGCAATGATGCCGTGATCACCTTGCCGACTCATGTCATCAAGCTGATGATGGAACTCAACATCTTCTCACACCCAGGGCAGGACTACCTCTTTTCTGACGGGTTCTGCCCCGGACCAGAAAGAAAAAACGAGAAAATGTTCAGAGACTACTGGACTCGTGTCTTGAGAAAGGAACTGAAACTCTCACCTCGCTTCAAGTTCTATAGCTTGAAGGACACAGGCATCACCAATATGCTGCGGGCCAATGCCGATGTCTTGTCGGTCAGAGACCAGGCGAGACACTCATCTATACTCATCACAGACATCTATACGCCTAAGGATATACAGAAGGCGAATGAGTATATCAAGAACTATCAGGGTATCCTATAATATAATAAGGTGGAGAGCTAACTGCTCCCCACCTTATTATATATATTATGATAGCATATAAAAATATCCCGTGTAAACTGGCTCGATGGCATCGTCCTTGACTTCCATCTCTATCTTCTCGCACACATATTTCTTGTTGCGGATGATGTATATCTTGGATGGATCCGGTATGTCATCTGACTTAAACTTGGCCTCCATGCAGTTTTTATTGTCTATTCTGAGAGCATTATCATGTAAGCAGCCCAGAGTAACAACATCATTAGTAGATTTCGTACAAATCGACAGAGAGTAAGGATACTTTTCTTTAAATGTTCCTCCTCCGTTCCCACCAAATCCTCCTTCGGTACTACCACAATATTCTTTATTTATTCGGTAGTCGGTTTTGAATTTTGGCCACCTAGACTTCGCTCTAACCCAACTAAATTTGTTGTCATCCTGTACTTCTCCTGGAATAATGAAGAATATATTCATGCATTCCTGATCATCTTCGGATTTGTCGAGTGTTGACTCATCATCAATCGCATCCTGCACGGATGTGTAGCTGAATCCGTCATCATCAACATCGCACTCCTTTGAATCCGGCTCCTTATCATTAGGTATTGAAAGAAGGCATCGCTTCTCGTAGTAATTATCTTCCAAGATTGCTGTTTTGAAATTGATATCTTCTACAACTTGTGCTGCAGGAGATATGTTAAGTTTAACATAGTCATCAGAAGAACTGTCCCTGATTAATGGTGACCAAACGCCTGCCAGCTGCCATGTTTTCGAACCCTCATTCTCTACATATATGTAGTAACTACCATTACACTCAATGATGGTCTGTCTTTTTTGTTTTTCAGACCATGACTGTGTTGTCCCTTGGAACTGATTTTGCGGGTCCCAGGTAGCTGTACTATGGACTATTTCAAAATTCTCGAAGACTTTTTTGGAAATAACTTCATAGTTATCTCTGTTTGCAGAATCACCCAGATTATACTCCAGATTTGCTGTAGATGACGTGGAGAAGGATCCGTCTTCGTCGTAGTCCGTTGTGTATTCGGCCAGAGGCTCAATCGCTACGGAATCTGCGGTTGTCAGCTCTGATTTTTTGATAACAGAACAAGTTTTTTGGATATCATCAAAAACAATGGTGGCATTGAAAAGCTTTCGAAATTCCTCTATAAAAGTATAGCTCGACCAATGAGGAAGTGCCCTTCGCAGCTCACGAGTCTTGTAGGCCGATGCTATATACAGGAGGTTCCACGGCTTGCAGTCGAAGTCGTTGCGCTTGAGCGTGTATCCCTCATATTCTACCACTTTACGGAAGATATACATTAAGTTTGGCTGAACAGCCAGGTTCATGATAAATGGTGCATTGTAGCCAATAAATGCTTTCGTTTTAGCTACTCCGACAAAATTGGCAATCATATCATTTGTTTCGTCCCGTACAGGAACAAAACACCATTTACCCTCTACTCCCAGGAACTTCGATTTATCATCATCCAATCTATAGATGTCATTAATCTTCTGAATACCTTTCCATCCTTGAGACCAGCCCTTATCAACTGTATAACCGGGCTTGTCAGCTGTGCCAAACGGAATCTCATCGATGTAGTGCCTGGTCATGCGGTCGTTGAACTTGATGCGGGACTTGCCTCCGACTATCTGCAGTTTGATTTCTTTCTCATTCACGGAGAGTATGGTACCGACACCACTCATGATGAGCTGGCTGTTACAGAACAGTTTGCAGTCATCGTATTTGGCGATGTTCTTCTTGACCTCCAGTCGCGAGACATTCTTAAATATGACACGGTTCTCCAGGATATTCATGGGGAAGGTGATGTCATAGGTGTACTCACCATCATCGGTGACATACTGGTTTGCGTATGTCACCTTGATGGATGATGTAGAAATGGGATAGGCCTTATGGCCATTGATGATGCATGTTATCATATTCCACTATTTATTGTTTAAAATGCGCTGATAATCCTGCAGTCTGCGGTGCAGACCTCTACGTCCAGATATCGGAACCTCGACCTCAATGCCATCGTCAAGCGTCTGTGTCAGACGGCTGACGGCTGCATTGACACCATCAAGGGACTGGCGTACCTCGGTGTTATCATTGTTGACATTGACAACAGGAGCAACCACGGTACTGCTACCCTGTCCGAGAGAACGTGTGATGTCTTCAGCGGTCAGCGAGCCAACTGTATTGGAGCGCTGTGCCCTATCGATGAGGTCAAGAGCCGGACGGATGGAAGAGTTGTTGACGGCATTGTGATTAGCCACGAACTCGCCTTCATGTACGACACCTGCTTCCTTTCTGTAGCGGTTACCTCCGGTATATCCACCCTCATAGTAACCTGCTGCCTCTGCCTGGTGCTGCTTCTTGATAGCAGCAAGCTGTATCATACCTGCAGCTGTGGCCATACCTGCTGCAACAGGAGCTAATGTCCAACCTATTGTTGGTATAGCTGCAGCAGATGCATAGGCATTGATAGCAGACATTGCTGTAGATGCTATCGCCTGCGCAATTTCTATCTTCATGGCTTTTTTGTTAGCCTTTGACTTCGCTGCAGCCAGTTCTTTGTCTCTCTTCTCCTCCAACTTTTTCTTTTTCTTCGAATTGTTGCCAGCTGCAGCAATCTGCTTCTCGTAGTTCTTGGAGATTTTCGCCTGCTCGAGGTCAGAGCATGCCTGAGCATATGACGATGACGCAGATAGAATACCGTTGATACCATTGTAAACTACAGCTGTCTTTTCAATCAGGTCATTGAGGAAATCTGAGGTGATCTTCCCTTTCGCCTGCATGTATGCAGCATGGTTCTGCTTGTCGTTGCCATACAACTCCTTCAGTTTCTCCATGGTGTTTTGATAGTTCTCAACTTGTGAGGAGAAGTATCCACCCAGAGTTGCATTGCCGGTCGACTGGGACTCCCCTGCTGCAGCCCTGGCGCTGTTGACCATCTCTGATGACTTATCATTAATCTTCAGCTGAGCGCTACCAGCACCATGATCATCAGCATCAATCTGCGCTCTCTGTGCAGCAAACTGCTTGGTTATCTCCAACTTCATCTGCTGATATTCCTCCTCCTTGATCAATCCCTGCTTGTAGAGATTGTCAAGGCCATTGAGGTACATGGTCTCCTGAGCCTGCAGGTCTTGCTTACCGAACTGCTGACGCAACTCCTTCAGCTGGTTCTGGTATGACTCCTGCATCTGCAGCTGGTGGTCAAGTGATGCCTGCTCCATCTCAGCCTTCAGATCCAGCCATTCCTCGCTGCCCTCATTGTAGAGTGCCAGGCGCTTTTGCATGGCATCTGCATCATTCTGATAGATGGCTTCATCGAGAGCTATGTCATTCTGATAGATAGCTGAGTTGGCATCATTGTATTGAGCCTTGATGCTAGCCTCCTTCTGTAGGCGCTCACGCTCAATGCTCTGCTCATTCATCTTCAGTATGGCAGCATCATGCTGCTTGACGACAGTGACCTGGTTGTCAAGTAACTGCTTATACTCATTGCTCTCTGCTCCATAGAGTTGCTTCAGCTTAGCAAAGCCCTTAATCTGGATGTTCTGTCGGTCATCGAGGAACTGCTGATAGGTTTTCTTGCCTTCTGCATAGGCTTTGGCGTTGTTAGCCATCAACTCGTTGGTCTCAGCCTTGATGCTATCGGCAGCCTGCTTCTGCTTGCGCTTGGCTTCTGCCTCACGCTTGCGAGCTTCTGCAGCCGCAGTCTTCTCAGCCTTGGCCCTAGCCTTGCGCTCCTTATCTGAAGCTTGATGAGTACCGGTTGTTCTCTGCTGCTTAATGATGGTACCATCATTGCCCTTGCCATTGTAGCCATTGTTTCTCCAAGGCTCCGGATCATTGACTTCGAAGTGCTGAGACTCCAGCTCATTTATCTTGTCGATGAGCTTCTGCTGATACTGCTTTTCTCTTTCGACACTCTGTAGTAGCTGGTCCTTGTGGTCAGCTGCGAAGTTAAGTTTTTGAGTCTTGCCACCTGCAAATGGGTTTAGCCTATCCCAGAAGCGTTTCCAGTAACCTCTATTGTCATTGTTAGCCTCTCCTAACAGGTCTTCATCTTCCGCTTGCTTAGCTATTGACTCTGCCAGCTTCTTCTGTAGGCCGTCGATGACAATCTTCTTCTTCATCATGTCAATGTACGACTGGATCTGCCTTGTTGCTTGACCGGTGCGCACTGCTTCCTCGGTGATGTTGCCGAGGTGTTCACGCATCAGCTTGCCGTTGAGTTCCTCCAGGGCTGCCTTGCGGTCTGACTCAGCTGTGGTGTTGGACTGGATGGCAGAAACGAGGCGCATGATGGATGCCTCCTCTTCTGCTGCCTGCTTGTTGGCATCTGTCACGGCATCATTGTAGTCACGCTGAGCCTGCTCAGCTGTGCTCGTCTCTTTAGACAGTGTGACGATTGCGGCTGTCAGACCGGCAACAACAGCAATCACAGCAGTGATCGGGTTGGCCAACAACACTTTGTTCCACAACATTTGCGCAGCTGTGGTCAGTTTTATTTCTCGTGTCAACGCCATCTGAACGATTGCCATGGTCTTGAGAGCAGATGTCTTAAGACCTACAAGGACGAGATGCGCCTTTTCGCGTAGAATCATGATGTTGAGCCATGCCATTTGCGCCTTCTCTGCGATCAACTTGGCCTTAGATACTGCAGTATAGGTGACGATGGCAGCTGTCAGCACAATTAATATGCGCCAATAATCTTTGACGAAATCAACGAGGGTTGAGAGTGCCCGAACTCCGAGACTGGCAGCAGATATGCAATATCGTGCTGCAGGATAGAGTTTCTGGCCCAGTTCTATGGAGAGATCCAGGAACTTCTTGCTCGCTTTGTCAAGTTGAGCCTGTACACTCTCGTTCTGTGTCTCGAACTCATTGAGGACGGATGTGCCTTCGGAATAGGCTTCGTTTGCCAGGTTCTGGGCAGTCTTAATGTCATCGAGCTTGTCTGCGAGGACGGTGAGGACTCCAGTAGCCCTGGATCCATCCATCTTCATTTCCTCGAACATTGGTGCAAGGTCGGCAAAACCGCCCTTGGCTCTCATGGCTGCCAAAAACTGGAGAAGTGCGCCGTTGGCATCCTCCTTCAAAGTCTTGGCGAAGTCCTTGACATTGAGTCCAGCAATCTTTGCAAACTTTGAGGAGTCCTGGAACATTTTTGCCAGGAGGTTCTGTACTGCGGTTGCAGCAGTCTCGTCCTGCTGCATGTTCTGGTCAAGGACAGAAGCGAGACCCATGATCTGAGCCTGTGTAAAGCCTGCCTGTTTGCCGACACCTGCCACACGGGCAGTGAAGTCAACGAGATAACCGGCAGAGGCAGAAGAATTCTGCGCCAGCTCGTTGATTGCCGAACCGGTTGCGAGCATGGCTCCTCGCAAGCCCATGGTCTTGTCATCGCCGAACATCTGGGCGAGTTTACCGATTTGTGAGACTGCTCCTCCGCCGAGGTCATCCCCGAGGGCTACATTGATTTTATCGGCTGCATCAACAAAATCTTCAACTGCAGCAGTCGAGGTGATGCCGAGTCTTCCGGCATCTTCGGCCAGTTGGTTGAGCTTCTGGCGAGGTGTGCGGGTATCCATCTTCTTGAAGTCTTCGTTCATGCGCTCAACCTCCTCGGCTGCCTGACCGGTATATTTGCGGACGTTGGTCATCTCATCATCCATCTTTGCATACACCTCCACGCACTTCTTGACGGTGAAGGTGATGCCGGAGATGGCAGTGACGACTCCCAGGGCGATGCCCTGCATGCGGTTGGACCAGTCCGCACAGCGCTTGATCCAGGACTCCTGAGCAACTCCCTCGCCTCTGACTGCCTGCAGTGCTGTCTTCAGCTTCTTCGCCTTCAGCTCCATCTGCTTGAACTGCTCGGTACCACGCTGCATGCCCCTCATCTGCCGATTGAGTGCCTTCAAGGAGTATTCGAGGTCACGGATGGATGAGGTCTTGAGAGTGGCCAAGGTGTTGTTGACGAGCTGCATCCGCCTCCTGGTCTCCTTGATATCCATATTGGTGCTGTCTATCTCCTTGTCATATTGCTGCATGAGGGTGACCACCTTCTGCTCACTCAGGCGGATGCGCTCCAGTTCTGCCTCTACCAGCTTCAGCTGCGACGCTCGAGAGGCGTACATGGTAGATGTCGGGTCGTAGTCAGCCATTTGACTACGTAGCTTGGAAGCTGTGAAGTTGAGGTCATTGAGTGACGCATGCTTTAGGTTTGACACCGTTGCGGTCATGCGTCTTGCTTCCTCATCAGCCTTGCGTGTTGCGCCCTTCAGTGCAAGCATCTGCTCCTTGACCTTGGAGAGTTGAGCGTCCAATTTTGCGAAGTCTGAAGGATCTGACGCTGCCTTCATTTGCCCCTTCAGATGTCTAGCAGCCTTCTCCAGCTGTCCGAGGCTTGCACTAGACAGGTTGTCGAGTGTCTCCTTGACGCTCATTGTCGAGTTTTTGAATTGCTTCATCTCTCGCTCTGCGGCCTTCAAATCCTTGGCGAGGGAAGCCCCTAAACGGGAATCGCCCGCCGAGAAGGCATCCTGTTTTGCCTTCTTCAGCCGGGCGACTCTGTCCTCCAACTCTTTGAGTCGGTTCTTCGCCTCCTCAGAGTTGAGCTTGATGACTGTTGTATATACCTCTTGTCTTGCCATTATCGGGTGACTTGTATATAGCTGTTATATAATATGTTGGAATGGGGATTGAAGTTGATGACCTTGACATCATAGCCTTTGGTGCCCCACCGCCACCAGAGGAATCTGTGCTTGTACTGCCTGTAGACGATGGTCTGGAGGCTGTCTCTCGCCTTGTATGTCAAGATGGAGTCCGCCGTATTGAGACGGAAACTGAGCCATCGGTCGCTGTAGGTATAGACCGAGTCGCTGCGGTCAGTCTTGACCGTATCAGCAGTACTCAGACTCGTGCGCTGGTCTGCCAAGACCTGGCCAAGACGAATGTCCAGGTCATGGAGCAGTTGGCGGTCGTAGGCCTGAATTTTGTACTCCTCTGCCGGCATCTGCAGCACCTGCTGCGTGATGACCGTGAGCGAGTCTCGGATGGTGTCTCGCTCGGCTGGAGCATACTGAAGTTTCAGCCCATTGAGCTGTTCTCTCAGTTCCTGCTCCGCTCGCTGCTGTCGATGGTCAAAAACCCAGAAACAGGCGATGATGACCAATATCACCGATATGGCCATGATGATTGACTTGAGATGTTTCTGCATAATCCTTGATGTTAAATGTCGGCATATTCCGGAATAGCGTCGAAACCGGGGCACTCCTTGATGCGCTCCCATGGATCGACCACTCCATTGTGGTTCTTGTCAGGCGAGATGTCACGATGTCCCATAATCTTTGCATCAGGGTAGCGTTGTCGTAACTCCTTCAAGAGTTGACGAAGTCCAGCCTTCTGTTCTTCTGTTCGGTTGTCGATAGCCTTGCCTGTGCGGGATATTCCACCCATGTATGCCACGTTGACTGAATCGTAATTGTGACCTTTAACTCCGTTGGACGGCAGGTCTTCTGTCATGAGCTGCGTGTACTTGCCATCAGAGGTTACGACCCAGTGGTAGCCTGGATAATGCCAGCCTTTGTTTCTGAACTCCTTGAGCAAGGCATCGACAGACCATGACTGTCGGCTTGCTGTACAATGAACGAAAATTTTCTTAATCTTGCGTGCCATTTTTGTTATTGAAATATTTATTGATAATGTCTTTAACTCTGGTGTCAAAAGTCAGTGCGAAACCAAAGACGGTTGCCACGTAAACCAGACTCTGCCCAAAGTACCACAAGACGTTAGACGTGACGTCGTGGGACATAAAAAAGCTGATGTACACAAGCACAATGCCAGCAATCAGTACTATGCCAGCAGAGCTGTAGTGTATCCAATCCTTGGTATTTCTCTGCATATCTGTACCTTTTTTAAAACTGGCACAAAGGTACATATAATATAAGGAAATCGGGTAGGAGGTAAATGTTACTCATAAGAGGCATTTACCTCCTACTTTCGCA
>ENA-OZHI01000033-OZHI01000033.1-human-gut-metagenome-genome-assembly--contig:-NODE-33-length-49494-cov-26.264002_pt1 | contig 49494 bp, 41 predicted proteins | sample MGYA00244041_ERZ653676 | MGnify/ENA primary metagenome ERZ653676 (study PRJEB26926, sample SAMN06165238) | human gut metagenome | biome: ENVO:00009003; feature: ENVO:2100002; material: ENVO:00002003... | reverse complement strand
TGTCCACATTCACCAGCACTTGGATGTCACCTTTCTTGAAGGCTTCAATGTCTTGTTGTCTTTCTACTGCAGGCGTCTTCGAGTCTATGGCTATGGCTTTCACGCCATGTTCCTGATACAATTTTGTGATTTTCTGAGCATGACTGATATTGATAGCATACACGATGCCCTTTCTGTCTTTGCCAAATTCTTCCAAACTCTGATAGAGCCTTTCTATACTCGGTTTCTTATTCAGCAACATATCCATTTCCTTGTTCTGGTAGTCACCATCTGCCCCTCGCTTCTGCAAGGAGTCGATGAGCCGTTGCGTTACACCATCCGATTTGATGCTCACGAAATCGTATGTAGCCAATCTTCCCTTGCTGATAAACTCAGGAACACTCCACGACTGCACCAATACGTCAAACAGATCAGTAAAACCCTTACCATTTAATCGGCAAGGTGTAGCCGTCAGTCCCAGGAACTTAGCATTCGGGAATCTCTCCCACATCTCCTTATAGGTCTTGGCAAGGGCATGGTGCGCCTCGTCAATCACTATCATTCCCGGTTCTTCTTCTATCTCGTCATAGTGTCTCATCAGCCACTGAATGGACATCGCCTTGACGGATGACAATAGGGAAGAGGTGTTTGATGCGAAATAAGAATGGGACTTTCTTACGGTTTCGTCTATCTGTGACACCAGCTCTCTTCTATGGGCTACAATCCATACTTTCTCCATTGGATTGTTGCTCACAAAAGAGTCTATGACTGCTGTTAACAGGTATGTCTTACCTGTTCCTGTCGGCATTTGTGCCATCACGGACCGATGAAGGCGCAACTCACCTTCAATGCGCCCCTTCATGTCCTCCTGATAATCATAAAGTTTGATTTTCATCACCCAATAGAATTATTTAAGCGTTTCATTCATTTTGCTCCAGTCTCTGTTCATCAGTTCCTCTATCATGCCATAAATCTTTTTAGCATATCTCGTTCTGGCATGATTGTCATAGAGCGTACCACTCAGGATACTTTCATAAAATAGGATGACAAGGCTTTCAGCCTGGCACCTGAATCTCCTATATTGCCTTTCATCATACTCCTTGTTGTGCCAGTAGTAGGCACCCGCCCAATTACGCTGATGATCATTCAGAATCTCTGAAGTAAGAAAAACATACTTTATCAAAGTAGCCTTCCTACCCTTCATCAATTCGTTTATCTTGCTGTGGAATACCAAAAAGGCATTGAATGACATGCCCTCCATGACGGCTTTCAATTCAGCACTCTTTTTCTTGACAAGAACCTGATCTGCCTCCACCTTCGCAGCAATCTCATTCTCCTGCTTGATTCGCTCTTCCAGATAGGTAGTGTCCCATTTCCTCCAGATGAGCTTCCTGATATAGACATCCAGTTCGAAGGCCAAATTACCTTCCAGAGTCTCCTTCACCTGAAATTTCTCATCCAATAATAAGTCGCGCATCTTCGATAACAACTGATAAACTGTTGAAGAAATCAACTCCCGCTCAGCAGCAGCATCTTCTCCAGCAATTACCTTGTCACCCAAGCAAGCAATATTCTTCTCCAATTCCCCCAACTCATCGGAAGAAAAGAACCCACATTGCTCCAACTTGCTCATCATACCATGAATTTCAAAATACAAGGCATTGCAAAATGTGACAAAATCCATGTCTTTCAGCGACTTCATGAAGATAGGAAGATAGCAGATGACAGGATAAACCTCCATACTCTGAGGCATCTCCATTTCCTTCGGCAACTCCACCCCCGAAGCCTTTCCATCCTCTCTTGCTGTCGATATGATCTCGCCCGTCTCAGGATTTCGGGCATCGAGATAATTGCCAAAGTCAAACCCCTTGTCAATTGAGTCCATACCCGTCAACTCCTTCAACAAGATCTTCGGCTGCTTGGCATCACTCTTCATAATCTCCCGGAACACATCCACGCTTGCCATACAGAGATTACCTACGGCAGAGGCAAACGCCACGTTCATCAACAGATTACCATGCAGCAAGTCTTCGAACTTCTCACCATAGATGCGCATGGAGATGTACCATTCCTTGGAATTCCCCTCAAAACCAATGGTAGATATGTGAATGTCCTCAGCCGTATCAGTATGCTGTCCATACAAACTGCTGATGACAGGATATTTCTTCCGGAAATGTTTTTTGATGATCTGTTCGTAACGGTCATAACCATTCTCAGCAAAATCAAGTACATGCGCCCATCGGCAACATGCCATGATGTAACCGTCATGGTTCAGGAAGTTCATATTGAAGTACTGGTGCTCGTTGATCCTCACCGTCACCTCCAACTGCTTGTTGGTCTTTTTATTGAACGCAAACGTGCCTTCAGACGGAAAATCCAAAGGCACACTCGTTGTAAACACAGGTAAAATTACAGGTGCATTTCCCATCATGTCCTATATAAATGTCAGTATGTAAAGTCAAAAATAATCAGAAAAAAATATCTACATCAGAGAGCTCTCCAATTCATTCGGCTCACGAACGATAGCCAAAGGCTCCCCATGAAAAGGCTCCACCGGCATCAAATCCATCAGTTTCTTCTTCATGCCCCGATGATTTGGGTATTGAACAGCCGTCTCTGCAATGAAACGACATACCTCCTGCCTCTTCTCCTCATGGTTCCAAGTCTTGACAGCAACCACCAAAGCCTGATAACTGTCAAATAACAGCTTACCAATACGCCTTTTGTATTCACCAACCAAATCCTGTATATCGTCTCGGTTGATGAGCAATGGTATATGCTTGCACAGCGCCATGGCGATGCCATAAGCAGCATCAGGCCTGTTCTTGGCCAGTATCTGTGGAATGGACTTCTTGTGCCAACGCTCCAAAAGCCGTAGCAAAGCCATGAAGTCATCATTGTCCCTCGGCTCAAAGCTCACTTCCTGCAGGAGATATTTGGAGTATTCCTCTTCATAGTCCACGCTCAGCCCTTTGGGAATATAGTTGATCCTCGGCCGCTCCATCCGAGCCCAATACCGCTGTCTCTCCATCATCCGCTTGCGCTGCTCATCATTTTTGATGCGCACCAGCTTCTCATAGTTCACCATCGTCTCAATCTCCCTGAACTCAGGAGTATTCATCACCTCAGCCTTCAGATGCTTCTTGATGAGTTTCACCAAGTAACGCCTCCAAACCTCTTTGTTCTCTTCCGTAACAAAGGATGGGCATTGCTCTCCGTAGCAAGTCTTCCAGGTGAATGGCTCAATGTCTAGATGCCAGAGGAATGATTTGTGTTGGGTGATATTATCCATTGAGTATATCATTATGTAGTTTTCCGAAAGCACGATGCTGTTTATTCATGAAATCATTTTCAAATAAGTCTGCTCTAATTTGTTGGATAACAGCATTTGCAACAAGATTGGTCGTTTTTGTTTGTTTTTTCCCTATATTACAAATGATTCGCGCCATTTCTTTTATTTTAGCAGGAGTGTATTGTCTTTTCAAATCTTCCAATCTAAGTGCTTCACATTTATGGAAGTTATATCTGTCTCGCAAAAAGAATAAGTCGATTTCCTTTTCATAATCAGAATCCATACTTGTATCTATATCAAGCATATAGTCATTTTGATGCTTCAAAAAACCAACATTTTTCACAATGCCAGAAACTGGTCTTACCCAAAAATGCGCTCGGTTTTCAAAATCATATTGTTCTGATGTCGGACTTAGTTTAATTCTTTGAGCAAGATTTGCTACCAAATGCCTTTGTCCTTTTATGTGTGGACCATTGCAAGTCGGACATGAAGGTACAAAATTATATAAACTCAAAGCAACAATAGGACAACGTCCCTTATCAAGCACGTGGTCTAAGTCGAATTGTGTTCTTTTCCCTCCTTTGTATGCAAAATAATTGATGTATGACATATCACAGTAATAGCATGTATGAAGGTTGAATCCATTTTTCTTATCTGTAAAGAAGCTTACAAATGCAGAACGCATAGCATTGTATTTATGCCCTTTACTATTTGTTTCTTTTGCCTCATAGCTGAATAAGACTTTTAGGTCATCATGCAACTCTACTCCTTTTTTATAACCCAAATCAGTATATCTTTCATAAATGTTAGCCAATTTATCAAAAGATAGAATCATAATCTTCTTCATTTGAGTAGGAAGAAGCGTTTTAAATGTTGGATCAATACCATACAGTTTTTTGCGCAGTCTTACCCATTCTTTCTGGCGGTCTGTTTCATTGTCAAGTAAAGCTACAAAACTTTGTTCCAACATCTTTCGATGTTCACCATCACCATAATTCATTTTTATCATTGCCCAATCCTCCCATTTCTATAGCTTTCAAGAATCTTCATAACTCTTGACAGAGATGAATGAAGGTACTCATCACCAACAATGCTTGTAACATATGAAAATCTTTTCCAATCCTCCTCGCTGATTTCAACATGTTCATTTCCTGCAATATGATTGTATGTGCAGAATATTTCCTCGACTTGTTTTTGTGCAATCTTGCCCATGGAATATTCCATAAAGAAGTTTTGGCCTAACATCTCTTGAATATTGGCACAGAAAGTTTCCCCTACAACATCCTCATTTGTTCTCGATAGCGCAAGCACATTGCTCTTAGGTAAATCACTCAAAACAAAAGGAGAATGAGTAACCAATAATATGTTTATACCTTCTATATATTCAATATGAATACTTTTCAACGCTTCAACGATAAGGAAAAGAAAACGACGTTGAAGGTCTGGATGAAAATACAACTCAATTTCATCAAATATCACGTTGATATACTTGTATTTTAGCAGAGGTTGGTTCGCCACCACATCAACTTCGTTATAATGAACAGAGTTGATATTTACAACATGATAGACAAAATTGCTGATAATGTATGCTATTTGCCGCTCCCCAGAACTTAGGCTCCAGAACGGAATAATATTTTGTTCATTATAGTTGCCATTCTCGTCAATATTTTCACGTTTTACAATTTGAAATTCTATATCAAATATGGGAGGTGGCAAAAAATCTGCTAATTCTCTATGTGGTAACACGTTAAATTGGTTATAATCAGCAATAAAAGTCTTTGCTTTTTCTTCTATATCTTTAAGTTTATATACTTGCCTACCATTATCATAGATTTCGCTTTCAAGATACATAAGAGTACGCCTAAGCTTCATAGTTATATGGGAATAATCATATAACAACTCATCTATGTGATGATGCAGTAAGTCCAAACTACAGTTGGCTTTGCGTAGGTTACTAAGGATTTTATTATACTTCTTGTAGTTTTTTCCTATCTTAAGAATTTTATAGACAACATATCGACAAGCTAGCTTGTGCTTGGCTCCATTGGTATCTATTCCTTCCATATCTACCAAATAGTTAACAATTTCATTGCTAATCCTTTCAAAGTCTCTATATAAACGACTGCGGATTCCAAACAGTCCTTTTTCTATCATCCAATCTCTCGTCCAAATATAATTCTCATCACGTAAACCATTCAGGGATAAAGCTACAATAACATGGTTTTTGTTTATGATTCTGAATGGATAATAGCTGGCATTTTCGTTATTGTCCTCTTTATAGAAGAGCATAGACAGTAATCTTTCTTTGGCTAGTCTGTTCTCTTTTGGAGTATTAATAACGCCATTCATTCGCATAGGGTTCAGTACTAACGGCATTTGGTAACCATCGTTTTTATGGAACAGTCCTGTCAACCAACACCTAAGATATGGATATTTCAGATAATTCTGCTTAGGACGAATCTTATCTATACGTTTCTCGTTGGTATATTCTTCCCAATAGTCACTTGGATTGTATGCGTAAAGGGAATAGTTACAAACAATAGTATAGAAAAGTTCTGCAAGTTTCCTCATGCTTTGTGTCCTTCGAGACAACAAGTTATCTACATTGTTATTTCGTACATCAAGTAAAACTTCCTTATTACTCATATGATACTCTATCCTATCTTGTGCAACTCCATTACCATTGTAAACTCTGTAATGTACTAATTGTATCTTTCTTCCTTCAACATCTATTCTCTTAATCTCATGACCTTGCAAAAAGAGAATACTTCCATATACATATTCTATGTAATGTACATGTTCTGCAGCTGCATATTGAGGTTTTTCTCCAAGGAAGGCAGTGGCAATATTATTCAAAGTTCTTACCATCATATCAAGGATTGAACTCTTGCCACTTCCATTTTCGCCAACAATGGCACTAATGCTTACACTTATACTGCCAGAATCATACAGCATGGTGTCTTCAGTAAAACCATTGGGTATAACGACCGTTCGTCCATCTTCAGATATTGATGCCTTATTATAAAAGGTGTACCATCTGCTTTCCTTGGCTAAGGAACGTTGCATACGACTAACATAATGAAGTTCCCCTCCTACAGGATAGGTTGGTCGCAAACATTTGAATGCGAGAATTCTAAAAATTGATTTTGGCATAGGTCAAATTATATATAATTAATCTTCAATATCCCAAACTTTGGAGGTAAACTTAGTATTCCACTCATCCATTTTTGAGTTCTCAATAGAATTTGCATCCTTGAATCTGCGCATACCATTCGAATACAGGTTTAACATCATTAGGACATCACTATTTGTCGGCAACACATCAAGATCAAAAGCCTCAAAATCATTTTCAGGCTTGAATTCTTTTATCAAATCATTAATTTGAGCCAACATTTTATTGATTAATTTCAATTTGAACTCATTGACAGTTTCGTTAGGTTTCTTTGCAGAAAGCAACGCAATGTCTCCTTTTAGCGATATTAGTTTAGAATTTAATTCTTCATACAGCTCAACATCTTTTCTATGCATGGACAGCCAATTTATTTAAATATAAACTTAATATCATCAGAACATCACTATTTGTAGGAAGATCTTCGTCACAAAATACGTCAAAGTCTTTATATGGTTTATCTTCACCAAGTACTTTATTAGCATCAGTCAAAGTTTGATTGACGTATTTTACTTTAAATTTATTAAGAGTATCATTTGGTTTCTTGCTTGATAAAGCCTGAAACTCAAATTTCAATGTTCTTACTTGTTCTAATACATTTTTTGCTTCCATTGTCAAATTTTTATTTTAAGTTGGACATTTTCTCATAAATTCACAATATTTCTTTTTGATGACTTCGTAAGGTAAACGTTGCTTGTTTTCAAATATGTCAGTCATCATCTGTAAGTCAGAATCATCAAGTACAATGATGCACTTTCGCTGTCCAGACCAAATGTCTATCAAATGCTTTTGAATATTTTTTGGCGGCTTGTGCCGTGTAACAAACACGCCAAATTTTCCCAAGTTATCATTCAAATACCGATTCAGTTGGTTCACATTGTCTCTATTCAAAGCTTCCACATTCTTCAACTCAAAGACAATCTGTTTTGAACCATAGGTATCATACAACTCCTTAAAGAAAGGGATAGATTGATTGTTGTAAAATATCAAGTCCCTGATTTGAGTGCCTGATTCAGTTCGACACTGTCCTTGTGCAAAATCCAAATGAGGATATAACAAGGATGCCAACAACTGGACTACATATCCTTCGTATTTCTTATCGGCATTGTTTTCCTTTCCTGTTGGTAGTTTGGTAATCTCATGCATTTTACGTTTAGCAGATGTCAATGGAAGCTGCATAAACAATGGATCGTTATGGCAGTCCGCATTTGAACGCTCTTTTGCTTCGATATATCCTTTTACGAAATCATAATTTCGTCTATTGTAATCTATAATTCTTATTCTGTCTTTGAAAAACGCCCCTTTATCAACATTTTCCAAATAGTAATTTGAATAGTAATCATCCATTCCTATCCATGATGAAAAGCGTAACCAACGTTTGGGAACCAACAGAATGGGCTGTTTTGTATTAGGATTAACAGGAAGAAATACCATTTCTGTTTTCAGAGTATGTGACTTAGAATCATATACAGACTCTATGGCTACTCGTTCCATGGGAATTTTGTTTTCTTCGCACCTTTGTATTGTGTAATCAATGAGGAAAGATGAAATAAGATTACAAGCAATATCGCTGATTCTGTCCTTCGCGATTTGTCCGACCAACAGTTGTACCTCTTCTATGTGAGTAAATCCATTAGTCTTTAGTTGAGGAATATCGCTAAATAGTTTCAGAATATCATTGGCAACCTTTTCGCCAATACGATACCCTTTCCTCGTCTTAGATGTACCAAGACCAACAGCTTCACATTCCGAAAGTCCAATGAGGAGATTTAATGCATCTTTCTCTTTTCCCTGTTTTACTAAATACCCCAAATGGTTGAAATTTTGTATGATTGAATCATGTAATCCATTATCCATTTGAGATGGAGATTTCCACAACAAAAAAGGATCAACATACAATGGAATATCTTCATCCAAGAATGGTATAACAAAATCAACCTTATCTTGGAGCAGCAGAATTCCATGATAGTCATTCAACCGAGGCCTAACAATATTTTCCATAATCACACATCATAAAACGGGATACTACCCCCCAAACCCCTGAAACAAACTTATCATTGGGTAGGGAAGCATTTCCCTAAATTTATCATTCTTTCAGCCCCTCTCGACATCAGTCGAAGAGCATCTCGGCATTGCAGCATATGTTCCAATCACCCCATAACATACCAGCGGTATGAGAAAGGCAATCGCCATACTATCAGTGGTATCCGCAATATCCCATGATTATCGGAGCAACCGCTTCACCCACAATCGTCATGCAGAGCAACAACAAACAGGGAAAAGTCCGAAAGCACCAGCTTAGGAGGAATAAAGTTCATTGCTACACGCAAACAGATGGACTATACTAATCGGACTGAATTCAAAATAAGCCTCTATTCAAAGTGGACTCATCGATTTACTTCAGTATTTTCGACTCCATATAGTGATTAGCTATATCTAAGGCACGCTTCATATCCTTATTTTGAGCCGTTTCACCTTTTTTCTTCTTAGACTTATCCCCATAATCACTCTTATGCCCTATTAAAGAAAATACTATATGATTCGAGTCGAAAACTTTAAAGAAGAAGCGTATGCCTAATTCGCTATTGGATTTTAGTTCAAACATATGCTTATCATTAGTACAAGTACACTCTCTAAGTAAATTGTCGTCTTTTACCTGTTTTATCAAGCATTTCTTTTCGTGGGCAGTAACCAATCTCGAAATCATCACTTCTCGCTCATTTACGCGCATTCGAGTATAAGCCTCCTTAAATTCATCCGTTAGATGTATCTGATAAAGATCAAGCGCATATCGTAGTTTTAACTCCATCGTCTCATTAGACTCATCTAAGCCAAGAATGCTATACACTATATTTTTCTTATTCTGTCCATAATAGTTTGGTACTCGATAAGTCTGCTTTCCTTTAAATTCGAAATAATCCCTTTTAAAATCTTCTGAAACAGGTAGAGACAGTAACACCCATGAACAAATACTGGCAATACCTTCATTCATTGCATCTTTTCCGTTGCCATCAGTAAGACACAGAATGTCATCCAACAAATCATCAGGCCAGTTATCCACATGATATTGATCTGACAGTATCTGACCATGCATAAACATGCTCATGGCATAAGTCTTCAAATCCCTATCACCAATACCGCAAATCAACTTTTTCAAATTACTACCACATATAATCGTATCTTGCGGCTCTTTAACTGTCAAGATTTTCTTTTCTATTGTCAGTTTCTTTTCAGCACACAAGCCTGAAAAAGATTTTATTGTATCAACAAATAACTTCTGAACATTTACGCCATCAATCTCTTCTGCAGGCATAAGTTCATTAAGCAAAAATACCTTTCCCATAAATTACAGCAATTTTTCAGAATCCAACAAGAACTGGTCGAACATATGCTCAGGCCAATGATCCAATCTGCCATTTTCCTGGATTTGACATCTGTCTACTTGTGTATTTCGGTTATCATCCAACTGACACCAGAATGTTGCAACTTTACTTGCAAAATGATTCTCACTCTCTCTGGCATAGATTCTAACGCCATCAAACAAATGATCACTATGCGTTTCTACAACTACCTGTGCACCGGCTTCAACACAAAGACAAATCAAACGAGCCATCTCTGCCTGTCCTTGTGGATGAAGATGCGCTTCAGGATTCTCAATCAACACAATAGATTCAGTTTCCAAAGTTGCAGTTAGCAAGGCTACAATGACAGGTAAGGAATAGCTCAATCCATATCCCACATTAGCAGATCGGTGGTTGTCATATAAAGAATAAGACACATCAGCCTTCTCTTCAATTCTATAATCAAATTTCACCCCTGGAGATATTTTTTGTAGCCAATATCTCAAAACATAATTCAAAGTGGTTCCCTCAGCATCTCCACGCAACAATTCAGGTAGCTGCTCATCCCTGAAATGATCTATACGTCTCAGAACGTTCTCACCCCGTCCTCCAAGTGCTTCATCTTCATATATGGGAATGGTAGAAGTAGCACCCATTCTATCTGCAGCAATATATATACAACTTGGCATAGGACATAATTTGTTTCTCGACTTAGAACTGTTATACGAAAACCAAGCCTCCTCATGACGATGATTTTTCCAGGCCGAAATTTGGAAATTCTTGCAATTTGGATTTATAAGCTCAGAATCCGATCCAAGCCCAAGATTCCAGACATGAGAACCGCCATTCTCTCGGCTGCTCATGTTATCCATCATTCTTATAGCTTGTATGACAGAACTCTTGCCACTGCTATTCAAACCAGTCAATATCGTTAATGGTTTCAATTCAAATGTATAATCCACATAAGACTTAAACCCCTTTAATTCTATTTTTGTAATCATAGCGTATATTTTTTTATTAAATATTCCAGTTTAATGTAACGTAGGGCTACTGAGCTAGGGCGCATACTGTCACGAGATATTGCAATGATGAACTTTTCATCATCCAGCAACTTCGAATAGTCATCCATAAACTGATTCCTATGGACAAAAAGCTTCGTAAAATCCATATCGGACATATTCCCCAACAAAACGCCCCATGTTTCAAATAAGCATTTGTTGATAGGTCTTCTTCTCATATTTCCATAACTCTTTCTGAAAGCATGATCTCCAAACATTTTGCGTGCCCGTCTCATAGCAATCAGAAAGATATCCATAATCTCATCTTTTGAAAGCACTCGCACATCACTCACAGAGACCATACCTTCCCTTTCACGCCTTATCAAATCCCTGTTCTTCAGGGAAGGAAAAGAATTATAGATTATCATGGTATCAGAAAGCCAAGTATCAATTGATTGAGTTTTTTTATAAGTATGAGGAGGTCGAATGACAAAAGACAAAAATCTCAACAACAGTTCCTTATCTTCCATCCGTAAATCTTTAACAGAATTACCCGTAGCTCTTTTAAATACACTTTTTTCAGCCATTTCATTCAAAAGTCCAGAAACTGCTCCACCATAAAGAGCATTTCTAATTTCCTGAGGACTCAAAGGCATACCACCCGTATTGATTCTTTTGAAGATATTTCTCTTTACTTCCTCAGGAGTACCAGGATTAATGACCGTAACAGAAAATTCAGCTTCTAATATCCTATTATAAAGTTTGGTAGGCAAGTCTTTCATTTGCTTACCTTCCAATTCTTTCAGAAACTCCAAACCGGTAAGTCTCATACCAGCCCCCTCTTCCTTTGCCTTTCTGCCATTCACAAAATTTATTCCAAGCACAAAGTCACGAAAAGCACTAATTCGCTGGAGGCCATCTACTACAGTCCATTTACCATCCTCCTCAGACGAGACATAAAACATAGGTATAGGAATTTCCAGAAGTATAGACTCTATCAACTGCGACTTTCTAACGTCAGTCCACACTTCCTTTCTTTGAAAATCCGGATTAAGGATCAGAGTACCCTGTTTTATTCTTCTGAGGATCGTCTCCATTGGCGTGACCCTAGTTTCAATGGAGATATCTTCAGGATTAAACGGATCGGTAATTCTCTCATCTTCATCACTTTCTATACCTGTATAAGAATCTTGTAAGAAAACTTTATATAGTTCATCCAATTTGTTTGCAACAACCTCTTCAGGCTCAGTAAACAAAGAAGGTAAATCATATTCCAAATGTCCAGGAACATCAGCCTTCAGTTTCAGAAACACTTTACCCGAGTCTGAAACTAAAGAGAAATTGTCATCACCATTAGAAAGCAAAGACAAATCCATCAATTTATTATTAATATCAAACTGCATTTTATTATTCTTTATATGTGTATCATCACTACTGTCCGGATAAAATCCAGACAGTAGTGAGATTTATCATTTCTCCCATAAAATAATATCATTAAGATTCTGCTATTTGCTTACCTCTTTCATATCCCAAGAATACATCATTAAAACCAGACTCCTTTTGGTCGAAATATGGAAAGTTCAATGGTAGAAATGTTTGTTTCTTGTATTTCACACTTGCTACTCCTGCTATAAAGTTTGCATGATAGCATAACTCTATTTTTTCATCTGTTTCCAGATCATAGTCGTTCACATTATTATGTATCTGAGTTAACAGCGATTCCACGTTATTGCCAAATTTGAAAGCTGAACCAAACTCTTCCATCAAAAGCCGTTCTATCAATATCAGACTATCGACAACACGCTCATCTTTAATGACCTTCAATACAGAAAACATATGATCCAAGATTTCTGTTATATCATTATTCCAGTTCTTCCAAGCATAAACAATTGCGGAAATGGTCTGTCCTCTCATAGAAGGCTCTTTAGAAAACAAAGTATTCTTTAATCGCTCCTTCATTTCATCATCCATCAACAAGGTTTCCCGGCCAGAAGTTAACCATACCAGCATCGGCAAACAATGATACCCTTTCTTCAATAGTTTCTGTAACATATCACTGAACATCCATAAATTATCATTACCAATAATATCATCAGTATGCTTGCATACAAACTTTGATACCAATTGCATAATCATATCTATGTTAGACCTTATACCCCCAAAGACGATATTATCTTCATCGTCTTTGGTAAAAGCATCAATATTCACAAAAAGCATTTTTTCAATATGTTCAAACACTCTTATGGCTTGCTCTTCTGTCAATCGGGAACTTTGAATACATACTTTCTCAAGTTTATCAACCCAATCGCTCAAAGGAATAGAAGATCCTTTAAAAGTATAATCACCAATACAGAAATCATCTACACATTTCGCTATCAATTCGTTCAATCTCACAAGTTCATCTTCATGTGGCTTTATGAGATTATACGAAAAAAGGACATCAGCGGAATAAGATGTAGACCTCCATACCCTTACCGCAGACTCCAGTTCCACCCTATCCCGTTGGTTAAGCATTTTATTATCCCATATAATACTCAACAAATTATAGGAACGACTTTGCTCTTCTTCACTTTTAGAATTGAATCCCTCATAGATTTTGTCCAAGAGATTCTTTTCTACCGGATATGAAACACCTCTTTTCGTCGGAAGAGGAACTCCACTACTATAAGGTGTCATGACTTCATGATTCTTAAGAACTAATGAAATTACACTTGGAAGATTATCCGAGCTAACAGAATCATAAACATAGCCCATAATCTCACTTACAACATGCTCATCAAATGCCATCAAAGCCTTTACATATCTTAGTATGCGTTCTTCAGTAATAACACAACATAATCTACCAAGAATATGAACCAGATTATTATAAACTATCCGTCTAAGAAGAGGATTCACTATAGCATCAAACTGCTCCACATATTCAATATATGAATCAAAGAAGTTATTTGCATCATCTCTGCTAATCATCGAAAGATGTTTCCTTGTTAGCGTTTCTTTGACAAATTTCCCATCAGATGTAACCAGAAGTTTGTCCATTGCAAAATGCCAATCATAATCAAACATCTTATCCACACTGTATAGATAAAATTTATCATCAACAACGTTAAATGCCATACCTATCTTTTCCTTGAAGGAAAACCAGCGTTGCGGATACAAGTAATCAGAAACAAAACCACCAGGTCCCATACTCCATGAGTTGGAATAAGACCCTAACTTGAAATTATGAACCACCTTGAAGCCATGCTCAGGTTGTCTCTCATAAGCTTTCTTACAACAATAGATATTAAAATCATCCATTGTTAAATCTTGCCGCAGCTGCTCTGGTATTTTATACTTATTGCCATTACAATAGCACAAGAGTTCCAATACATGTACTAAACATGAACTTATATAAGCGTCTGCCCCATAAGTAATCAAAGACTTACTCAGTTCAGTTCTACACTTATCCAGTATATCATATGCATCTCTACCACTATTCATCATGAGAAGCACACTTGCCTTATGGATGCAGTCCACATACTCACCATAGTCAGTATCCCAATCCGCAAGATACTGTTGGATTTTTTTATAGTTCAGCAAAGTCTGAGCATATAATATTTGCTGATAAATAACATATCCCTTGGGAAGATTCATCGGATCAGCCAACAATAACTCGCAAAGTTTATTGAACTTTTCCTTATTGTGTTCAAGACGATAAATCTGTAATAGCGACAACCTTAGCTCAATTATGATCTTTCGTTCCTCATCTGTTGGAGACAATATATGGCCTATAACATCTTCTATAGTTGGAGTAAGCCAATCTATATTTTTAGGAGTGCACGAAATCGTCAACCTCCAATCCATTTCATAAAGAAATCGAAGTTTTAGATTCCACTCACCTTTTACCTTGCCAAAGTACCCTCTCGTAAACATGACACGTTCACTTGCATCCTTAAAGTTATCATAGAACCTTGTAGGAAGAACCATCCAACCTGGATAACTTTGCCTAACAGAAGTCATCTGCTCGATTAAAGCCTCCATCCCTTCTTTTTCTTGACCATCCTTAAAATGATAAGCAAAAACATCTATCTTACCATCCCATTCCTGATTTTCCTGGGATTTCAACAGGTAGTTTAAAAAAAAGGAATATGCCTCTTTGAAATCTTTTATACCGGGAATTTCTGCAAGATTGATGATATCAATACCCAGCTGAGCCATCATAGCTTTTTCTGCTTCATGGTAACCTTTCCTGAATGTTACAAGATAGGTCGGACATATTCTGTCTCTACCTATCACATCCCTAAGCCACCCTATCCACGACTGAAAGTTTGGGTCGTCACCAGAAAAGCCAATCAAGCACATCAGACTTTCCAAGAAACATTGTCTTGCCGTATTCACCATCTCAGGATGTTCCATCGGATATTTGCGATAATCCTCCTTGGTCATGATATAAGGGCGGATGTTTGGGAAGCTTCCATGCAATTTAATAATGCGAGGTGAAGGTTGGTAGAGTAATGTCTCTTTATTCGTTACCAACTTATATTCTTGCACTTCCTCCTCTGCCGCTCTTTCTATAAGAGTATCATAATTGGTGGTAAGAATATCCCGCCACTTCAACCTTACCAACATTCTATGAAGTTTTCCTGGTCTAATCAGCTTATCAGGCAATGCGGTCTCTAAAATTTCATCAAGTTCATTGCGTTTAAACTCTGCATCAACAAGCGAAGCCAAATGAACAACATCGTTGTGGTCCTCCTTTTTTGCCTCTTCATCATCTCCATACAGTTTATTCAAGAAGTCTTCTCTTAACTGTACCCAGGTCTTCATCTTTACATGAGACGGCATCTCCGCATTGAGACTGAACCCAGCCCCAATGAAAGCAGTAACACGTCTTTTCGCCATATAAAGCTTGACTTGTTCTAGTTTAGAAATTAACGAAGGAGGTATTTTTTTAGATGTATTCATAAGTAATATCTTTTATTCATATTTTTTCTTTCGTAGGCACCAACTCATAGGATACAGCACGATACTTATTATAGGGCTATAGCAACATACCAGACTTATCACCTTCTCCGCCACCATTTCCCAGGCGGTCCCATCCCGCAAAATATGGCGAGGGCTTTGATGCCCCGCCAACCTTATAGCGTAGCGGTTCTGAGCACCGGAGGGCGGTTACATCCCTTATTCCACCGTCACACTCTTCGCCAGATTTCTCGGCATATCCACATCCAGTCCCTTATCCACAGCCACATAGTAAGCAAGCAGCTGCAGCGGAACCACGCTCAGCAGCGGAACCAGCGCATTCAGGGTTCTTGGAACCTCCAATACATTATCCGCTATTTCCTTCACCTGCTGGTCACCCTCAGTCACCACGGCAAGGATGCGGCCGTTTCTCGACTTCACCTCCTGCATGTTCGAGATAATCTTTTCATACAACTGATGATGCGTAGCAAGGAAAACAATTGGCATATCCTGATCTACCAGAGCGATAGGACCATGCTTCATTTCGGCAGCAGGATAGCCCTCGGCATGGATATAACTGATTTCCTTCAGCTTCAAGGCACCCTCCATCGCCACAGGATAGTTCACACCACGACCCAGATACAGGAAGTTGTGCGCATAGGTAAACATTCGGGAAATATCCTTGATCATCGGAGCCTGCTCCAATACCTTTTCCATCTTCTGCGGAATCTCAGAAAGTTCCTCTATCATCTGATAGTAGTCAGCATTGTTTAGGGTTCCCAACTCATGCCCCAAAGCCAAAGCAAGAAGCGTAAGAACCGTCACCTGCCCAGTGAAAGCCTTCGTACTTGCCACACCAATCTCCGGACCCACATGGATATAGATACCCGTATCCGTTTCACGGGCGATGGATGACCCCACGCCGTTCACGATACCGAATATCAGCGCACCCTTCCCCTTTGCCAGCTTAATCGCAGCCAAGGTATCCGCCGTCTCACCACTCTGACTGATTGCAATCACCACATCCTCCGGCTCAATCACAGGGTCGCCATATCTGAACTCACTGGCATACGCCACCTCCACTCTCTTGCGGCACATCTTCTCAATCAGCTGCTTACCGATCAGTCCGGCATGCCAACTGGTACCACACGCCACGATGATGATATGCTTCGCCTGAACCAGTCGGTCACGATAATCACGAAGCGCAGAAAGAACGATGCGGTTGTTCTCAGGATGTTCCTTCTCAGCAAAGAGGCGACCACTCATACAATCCTTCAGACAGTTAGGCTGGTCATAAATCTCCTTCAGCATAAAGTGATCAAAACCACCCTTGCTCAGTTTGCTGATGTCCAGATCCACGGTCTTGATATCGTAATGACAGGCAGAATGCTCCAGGTTGATGATATTTAACTCCTCACCTACCCTGACGTCAGCAATCTGACCATCTTCCAGATACACCACCTTATCCGTATGCTCCACGATAGGAGTCGCATCACTGGCGATATAGAAGTCCAGATTATCCTTACCCACACCAACGACTAGCGGACTAGACTGGCGTGCTGCTACCAGATGGCTAGGGTTATTCTTCTCGACAACAGCAATGGCATACGCACCGATGGCATCGTTCAAAGCCTGGCAAACGGCAGAAACCAAGTCCTTGCCATTCTGCTGGTAGTAGAAATCAATCAGCTGCACCAGCACCTCTGTATCGGTAGTACTCTTGAACTCATAGCCTTTCTCAATAAGCTGTTCCTTCAAAACCTGATAGTTCTCGATGATGCCATTATGCACCAGCGCCAAGTCACCGCTCATGCTCACATGAGGATGCGCATTGGTAGCAGAAGGCTCACCATGGGTAGCCCAACGGGTATGGGCGATACCTATACGGCCGCTACAGTCCTTGTCTGCAGCCATCGCCTCCAGGTTACTCACCTTACCCTTTGTCTTATACACATTCAGTTGATCCAGACCATTAATCAAGGCCACACCAGCACTGTCATATCCACGATATTCCAGCTTCTTCAATCCCTCAATAAGAACAGGATAGGCATCATTCTGTCCTATATATCCAACAATTCCACACATGGTTTACTTTCTTACTAAATTATTTTTTTATTTGTTTCTTCCAATCCAGGAATCTCAGGATGAGCGAGATCTGGTCCTCCCACTTATCACTCAATCTCATCGCCTCCTCCTTGCTGTAAGCAGGATGACTTTTGGTAAATCCACTGAAAATTTCATCAATATTGCGAGAATCGAATATAATTTCCACCCTCACCGTTTAAAAGATTTTAAAAATTAATAATTATCGTTTACGAGTTCCCGTATATGGGAACTCTCTTTTATTTTATTTTTGGTATCTTTGCACCGTGTAACACAGATATAGAACCTTATTACCTACTTTAGAGGCGCCGTGACCGAAACAGTAATTCGTAGATCTCTACTTCCGAAAGCCAACGGAGGCGGAGACAGGGGAGTTTATGTCCATAGCCAGAGAGCGATGCAGAGCATCTTCTGCACAGTTCAAGGTGACACGATGACACGGTGACACTAGTTTTGCAACTTTTTGCCTCGCACGCGGGCAGGCAGGAACTTTCGGCCTGATTTTTCCTGCCTGCCCGCGCGAGAGTAAATCTTCAGAATTCCCTGTCACCCCTGTCACCCTGTCACCCGGAAGCCAGTTACTTCCGAAACGGAAACCAAGGACTTACGGTGCAAAAGTCAGAGACTTACGATGCAAAAGTCAGTAGCTTATGAACCGCAACTCAATCATAAACCCCTTAAAAAATCAAACAAAACTATGGATTTAAGAAGTTATACCAAGCAAGAGCTAGCTCTTCTGTATTTTCCCGATGCTACTCCAGCAGTAGCCAGTGCTCACCTGATGCGATGGATCCAGCGCATCCCCGACCTTCTCCAGAAGCTCGCCGCCACCGGTTACGGCAAGAACTGCAAGGAGTTCACCCCGATGCAAGTCTCCTACATTCTCTACTTTCTCGGTGAGCCCTAACCCTGTTCCGCCTAATCTGAAAATGAGCCAACAAAAGGTACTTCTAACTGAAGACATCATACAATAGGAAAAAGGGTCTATACACCCTTTTGTCGAGGTGTATAGACCCTTGGAACAACCGCAGAGTATGGGTTGATAATTATGCCAGATATTTTGTAGATCCATTTGGCATAAACCAAAACACAATACTATGCAGGATCACAATCTTCACCAGTGAATCGAACCTGCTCATAGCCTTCTGGCAATGGGTTAGACCCAGCTAATAGAACACAGGAATTTTCCAACTCAACTACAGTGATTGATGGTTTCTGATAATTCTTTTTCATATTCCTTACTTTTTAAATTTTACATATCTATTTCACATATTTTTTGCCATTTTTGATATAGATGCCATGAGTAGGCTCTTTGCTGAGCTTACGACCTTGCAAGTCATATATACCATTTAGAGATGTGTTATCAGCCTCATTGTTGGTTATAACTTGGATGCCCTTTATGGCAGTTGTTGCTCCCTCGCCGACCTCATCTATGCTGATAGAACGGGATTTTGATGCCTGTGACATGTTAGAACTATTACGATTACTTACCGTAAGATACCAACGCTGTGCACCAACTTCGGTAGAAGGGTTTAACGGAGCTATGAGTCCTTGCTTGTTGAGAGCATATACGGCAACTGATGATTCATCCTGACCTAATCCACTTTGTGGAGTGTAGATGCCAGTGAAGTTATACTTGCGAGTCATGCTCATGCAGTAGTATGTCTTCGATTCTGCCTTATGCAACTTGACATTATTGATAGTGATAGTCTTGCTTCCGCTATCTTTTGTTCTCAACAAGTATGGGGTGTTAGCCTCAAACTCTCCAGATGTAGCCTTCTTCACTTCGAGTACCGTCTCATAGCCGCTGCCATCTTTCTTCTCGTACTCATGGAAGTTGTTGATGCTTGCCACGGTGATGCCGTTGTCTGTCCAGTCTGTAGCCTGAGTCTCGAAAGGCACGTACACAGCCTGCCACTGGTCTGCGCCGAGATAGTTGCGTGTATTTCAGCGTTGGGGCAGTGAAGTCCACAGGGCTGTCGTAAGCCGCATTGTCATTGATGTCAACAGGCTCGGCTGCCTTGTATGAACCGTCAGACTCCGCTGTTAGCTTAATAATGTTGTCTTTGTTGCCACAGAAGTCCTTGATGTACTTTGTTCCATCTTTTAATTGTGACATATAGCGCATTCCTCGCTATAAAGATTTGACGTTCCTTCATCAGCCTTTTCTGCCATCTGATAGTTGTGAGACAACTTGTCGCCTTCTGGTTTGTTTGCATATTCACCAATACGGGTTGTCCCGTCGCAAGAGAAGAGGGGTGCTTTATATACAGTATTGTGGTCAGTGGATTTCAAGACTGGATAAGCGTCAGCATTCTCATCCAACTTCTGATACCATGCCAAGGTGCTTTCTTCGGTAGAAACAGATTTGGAGCCATTAAGTAGCCATGCCACCTCGCCACTTTTAAACTGCTCTAAGGACATTTTCTCTGCCTTGCCATTCTCATCCTTCTGTCCTCCTATACCGCTTTTACCGTCTGCGACTGTGCCACTAAGATAATAGCAATTTGTTACATCACTGCCTAAAGATCCGCTCACGCCGCCGACAGAAGATTGTCCGCTTACAGAAGCTGTGTTATAGCAGCTTTTGATTGTGCCACCATAGTTATAGCCGCACACGCCGCCGATATTAAGAACATCATAATCACCTGTTCCGCTGACAGTGCCTTCATTAAAGCTGTTTTCTATTATTCCGCCTTTTTCATTATATCTTCTTTCATTATATCCGCACACGCCGCCTATTGTTTCTTTTCCTCTGACAGAACCTGTATTTTTGCAATCTTTGACAGTGCCACTGTTATAGCCGCACACGCCGCCTATTCTATACTCGTTTTCTTTGCCAATTACAGTGCTGCTGTTAGAACAGTTTTGGAGTTCGCCAGAATTCGATCCGCACACGCCGCCTATATACGGACAGTTACTGGACTGAAAATATGAATCCGAAACTCCTACGTTGGAAATCTTGCCTTCGGCTCCTATGCAGCCAAACAAGCCAACATACCATGAGTTAGATTTATTGAAATACAATCCGCTGATGGTGTGTCCATTGCCATCAAAGGTGCCAGTATATGCATCATCATCAGAAGAAGATTTACCAATAGGTATCCATTCTATAAAGTCGTTTCCGCTTACCAGATCTTTATTTGGGTCAAGAACGCCCGTATTCACGATAATGTCATCCGTGAGGATTGCATTGGCAGATAAATCCTTTTTGACGCCTGGAAGCGTACCATTCACCAGACCTGCAAACCAATAAAGTTCTTCAGCAGTACCAATTTTATATGGGGTTCCTGCGCCATCACCTTCCGGTATTTTTAGATCAATACTTTTCGCCAACATCATGGTTGGCATAATCATGGTTGTCACGAACAAAAGCATCGTGAAAAGCCATCTCAATTTTACAAAATTCGTTTTCATATTGTTAGTTATTAAATTAATATTTTCTTGTAAAAAAAATACTTTTGTGCATTCAGGCAAATCTTGCCACTATGCAGCGGCATTATCCACCGAAGCACCTATTCTCTCATTGCCGTCAGATATACTGTCATTCCCAGGATGATGACGAAAGACTGTCTGAGAAACAGATAGATATAATATCTTCCTCTCTTGATGAAATCACAGAAGCTGTAGCGAGCCTTGTTGTTTCCATCAAGATATATCCTGTAGTCTTGAACCATGGCATAGCTCATGACTATGGCGAACAGCAGAAGAAACAATGCCACTATAAAAATAGCCTGTTCCTCTTTCGTGAAAGTCTCTATCATATTTTCCATGGTGCAAATATAGTATTTTTTTCGAAAAAAGTGTTGCTTTCCTATAAAAAAGTGTCTATTTTCTATGTTTTAGGTGTCTACTTCCTGCAAGTAGTCCCCCTTTTAACAATTTGTTCCCTTCAGTGATGCGTTTTCCTGGTATTTATCGAAAAATGGTTAATCCTGCTTTTTATCCTCCGGGGCTACATTTTCAGCCATTTTCTCCCGCCATTCGGTAGGAGTACAGCCTTCCTTTAACTTGAAAATGCGGTATAGATAGGTTCGGGCAGAGAAGCCACAAAACGTACCTTGGCAAGCCAGAGGCGGAAGGTGAAGTTTAGGCATGAAGTGAAGTAGCGTGTATCCCCCGCCGGCGCACCAGTCTTCCAGTTTCTTTCACTTCTCTTTCCGGAGTCTTTCAGAAAGCTTCGGGTGTAAAGTCTTTTCCTTGTCAGTATATTCAAGTAACTTGCGAAACTATAGTTACCATATACTTCCTTACTGAACTTTCGCATGTTTTGCCCCACACGCCCTGAAAGGGCAGAAGCCCCTAGCCCAGGGCATCGCCCTTTCAGGGCGTGTGGGGTAAAACTCGCGAAACTTGAATAAGATTCAAGCAAATGATGATTGATTATAATGGGCTTATAAACTCCAGAAAAAAAGAATCTATGAAAAAGTATGATAAAACATGAGCAAGTATGAGCAACTGTGAGTTGACCCCTCACCGATTTCGTATCTTTGCATTGTGGTTCAGAGATAACATCTCATACCACCAAGAGGCAATGCGCAGCGCCCCCTACTACACAAACACAATTTATTAACCTTAAAATGAAGACACTATGATTCTGTACACATTAAAGAAGTATGTCAACGAGAAGTTGAGCGCCGCTAACGGCAAGTTTTTCGCTTACCCTGTAATCACCCAGACCTATGGTCTTGATGAACTCGCAGAGCACATGGAAAGTCACAACACACCGTTCTCAAAGGGAGCCATCAAGGGTATGCTCACCGACATGGTGAGCTGCGTAAGAGAACTGGTTCTGCAGGGTATCGCCGTGAAGATTCCCGACCTCGCCATCTTCAGCATCGGCATCAAGAACAAGGAAGGTGCTGCCTCCGAGAAGGAGTTCAGCATCACCAAGAACATTGCCGGACTGAAGCTCCGTGCCCGTGGCACCGGTGAGTTCAAGGCAAACAGTCTGAACCTCGATGTATCCCTGAAGAAGGCTACAGCCGTAACAGGAGATGTTACTCCACCAGACGGCGGTAAGGACAACACAGGCGATACTACCCAGGGTGGCGGTACAAACCAGGGTGGCGACTCAACCCAAACTGGCGGATCAGGCAACACCGAGAGCAGCGGCTCCGATGGTAGCGACGGCCTGGAGTAACCCCCTCGCCAGTAGATGAAGAAAGAAGGTTTGAGACAGGATGCAGTCCGGGATTCGGCTATAGCCCCCCCCGGCTATTCATCAATATAGCAAGCATCATTGAAACACGCGCTATCAAGCCCATCTGCTCATCCTGTCAGCCTTCCTTCTCCAGTATCGCCCGGATATAGGAAATCCGAGCCCCCAATCCATTTATTAACCTTAAAAATCAAATGAAAATGAAAAGAGAAACACTCAAGAAAATTCTGAATTTCGTCATTACCGTTCTCACCGCCGTAGCCTCTGCCTTTTGTGTGCAGAGCTGCCAGTAGTATCAACCCTTTAAAGATTCAGCACTATGAAAAACACAAGAAAAATATCACTTATTGTCATTCACTGTTCAGCCACACGCGTCACGCAGGACTTCACCTTCGAAAAGCTCGAAGCCTGTCATTTAGCCCGTGGTTTCCGCAGCATCGGTTATCACTATTACATCACGAAAGACGGCGTCATCTATCCCGGCCGTCCCGAGTCAGAAATCGGCGCCCACGCCCGCCATTTCAATGCACACAGTATCGGCATCTGTTACGAAGGCGGTCTCGACGCCGACGGCAATCCGGCAGATACCCGTACGAAGGCTCAGAAGCAGTCGCTCCAGAATCTCCTGACGAGTCTGTGCGTAGACTATCCCGAAGCCGAGATCCTAGGTCATCGTGATCTCCCGAACGTCCACAAGTCCTGTCCCTGCTTCAGTGTTCAGGCTTGGCTGAATGAAATCAAATTCCACATTTAGCCCTCTATTCAGTTGATATTGTTCATACTTTATTATTTTTTCTACTCTCTCCCCCAATCTTAAGTGATTAAGGTTGGGGGATTTTTTGTTCAGGAATCTGCAAACTTCTTCATAATGAGGAGTATTGCGTCCCCACTTTTCCACAGAAAAGAAGGCTGTAACATGAAATATAAGGCATAATTGTTTTAAATAATGTAAAAAAGTAACGTAATACTAAACTTTATATGTACTTTTGCATCGAATTAAATAAAAATAAGAAACAAATTAAAGAGAAAATATAAAGAAAGAAGAAAGGATATGAAGATGAAAAGAATCATATTGACACTCACTATGCTGGTGGCTCTTGTAGCTACTGCATCTGCTCAGGCAGAGATTAAGTTCGACAAACTGATACACAACTTCGGTTCGTTCGAAGAGTCAAACCCGGTACAGAAGGCTACCTTTACCTTCACCAATGTGGGCAACAAGCCTTTGATTATCAACCAGGCTATTGCCAGCTGCGGCTGTACCATACCTTCTTACACCAAGAAGCCTATCGCTCCAGGCGAGAAGGGACAGATTAGTGTTACCTATAACGGCAAGGGCATGTTCCCTGGTCATTTCAAGAAGAGCATCACCGTCCGTTCTAACGGCAATGTAGAAATGTCACGTCTCTATATAGAAGGTGTTATGACAGAAAAGAAATAATCTAGCTCAATACATATTTAAAAGTAAGCATGATTTTCTATTTCTCCGGAACTGGAAATACCAAGTGGGCAGCAGCCAGACTGGCAGCGGCTACACACGAAGACTTGATTCCTATCGCCCCTTATATGCGGGCGGATGATTCAAGCCACAATATAGCCGAGCCGTTTATTCTGAAAGAGAATGAACGGCTCGGATTCGTTTTCCCCGTACATGGCTGGAGGGTTCCACGCCTTGTAAGGGAGTTTATCAGGAAGATGAAGATACGGAGAGAAACTCCTGATGCTACTGCTGAAGACAAGGAGACGTTCAGAAAGCATCCTTTCGCCTATTGCGTCTGTACTGCAGGCGACAGCATCGGACTCACCATCGAAAACCTCAACGATACGATTGCGCTGAATGCATCGCTTCAGGCATTGGGCATCACGGAGGTTTCTGCTTCCTACTCGCTCATCATGCCGGAATCTTATGTAGGACTTCCTTTTATGGATGTTGATCCGAAGGAGCGCGAAGTTCGTAAGAAATCGAAATCGGCACAGGAACTGGCGGTTATCTGCGAAGAGATATTCGACAGAAAAGAGGGCGTGAACCGTCTGGTAAAAGGTCCTATCCCCTGGTTCTTCACCAAGGTTGTGGGCGGATTCTTTGAGAAGGTGCTCATCACCGACAAGCGGTTTCATGTGGAGAAAGACAAGTGCGTGAAGTGTGGCATCTGTGCCAACGTCTGTCCTGTAGGCGATATCAAGGGCGGTCATAGAGAATATCCGGAATGGCTACATCACAAGGATTGCCTCACCTGCTTTACCTGCTATCACCATTGTCCGCATCACGCCATCGAGTTTGGTCACCAGACTCAGAAGAAAGGACAATACTTTTATAAATAATCCCCCATCTACCCTAACTGTTTATGAAGAAGGCAATCATCTCTCTGGCGCTCGCCTTCCTGGGCATCGCCAATCTCTATGCCGTAAAGGCTAAACCGGGCATCGCCAAGATTATGCTGGCTGATGGAACCGTAGCATGTGCTACCCTGCATGGCGACGAAACCTTCCACTACTACATGCTGCTGGACGGTACGCCCCTGCGGGAAACCCAAGACGGAAAATACGAAAAGATAACTGCTGAAGAGTTGAACACCCGAAAAACCCGTGCTTTCTCTTCAGAGAATCTTACAAGAGCTTCAGAAATAGGAACCGTGAGCCCAAGCTATTTCCCTCATAAGGGAAGTCCGAAGGCATTGGTACTCCTGGTGCAGTTTCAGGATGTGAAGTTCAAGAGTAAGGATCCGGTTGCAACATTCAACCATTACCTCAACGGAAAGAAGGGAGAAGCTATGCCTGAGGCTGATAAAGAAGTGTTTATCACCAACGAGAAATACTGCCAGAACTATGGCAGCGTACAGCAGTATTTCGCTGACATGAGCGATAACCAGTTTATACCACAGTTTGACGTAGTGAGTCCTGTTACGGTAAGCAAGAAATCAGCTTATTATGGCAAGAACGGACGTGACGACGGAAGTGACACCAACTTTCCTCAGATGATTAAGGAAGCCTGCCAGCAGGTAGACGACAAGGTTAACTTTGCCGATTACGACAGCGATGGCGATGGATATGTAGACCTCGTATATGTAATCTATGCCGGCTATTCTGAAAGTATCGTAGGTAATTCAGGCGATTGTCTCTGGCCGAAATCGGGTACCGTAGGAGTGGGAACCTATGACGGGAAAACAGTATCCCGATTCGGCATCAACAACGAGCTGAACAATAAGCCTGCAGATACCCAAGACGGCAAATACTACATCAATGGTATCGGTCTCTTCTGCCATGAATTTTCGCATACCCTCGGTTTGCCAGACATCTATCCGACCAACGGCATCACAGACCACAACCAGAGTCCTGAATATTGGGACGTCATGGATATGGGCAATTATCAGGCTGACGGCTATCAGCCTATCCCTTATTCACCATGGGAGAAGAGCATCGTAGGATGGAAACAGCCTACCCTCCTTTCTGATACCGAGGCGAAGCTGATAAAGCTGGAACCATACGACAAGGCATCGGATGCATACAAGATTATAGCCAACAGCCAGGGCGAATACCTGCTGCTGCAGAATATCAGAAACGAGGGATGGTACAAGGAGGCTCTGGGTTACGGATTGCTGGTATGGCGCATCGACTACGATGATTTGCCATCGGTTAACCTGGGGGATAATCCCAACAACACGACAGGTAAGCCAAGGGTCATGATTGTTCCTGCAGACGGAATGGTATACAACAGCTATAATAGAACTGTCAGCGACAATGATATTATCACGAGTCTTCAGAACGACCCGTTCCCAACCTACAAGGCGGGCTCTGCTACAGAGTACGAGGTGAACAGTCTGACCAGTATCACCCTGAACAACAGTGTTGATACGAGTCATCCGCTCTACAACATCACAAAGGATGAAGCAACCGGTCTGGTAACCTTCGATTATCTCAAGAACTTCTCTCCTACCGGAATCTCTTCGGTCATCATCGGTAAAGACAGACCGACAGCCTATTTTGATCTGGAAGGCAGAAAGGTTTCCGTTCCACAAAAGGGCAAGATTTATATTACCAGCAAGGGACAGAAGATAGTATACTAACTATATAAACAATGAGGGTGTGTCATGTTTAATGACACACCCTCTTATTATTTTAATATATTCTAGGACCGAAGATGGTAGTACCTACACGAACCATCGTGCTGCCGTGCTTGACGGCAATATGATAATCGTGACTCATACCCCAGCTACGCTCGCAGAAAGCATCATCATCAGTAAAGTATCTGGCCTTTATCTCATCAAAGAACCGGGCAGCCTCATCAAACTCCTGAGCAATCTGCTGCTCATCGTCTGTATTAGATGCCATCATCATGATGCCACAAATCTGCACATGCTTCATCTCCCTCCATTCGCCTGCCTCAAGAAGTTCGCGGCAAGCATCAAGAGAAAGACCCGATTTGGTATCTTCCTCAGCCAGATGAAGTTCCAGAAGAACCTTCACTACACGATTGTGCTTGGCAGCCTGCTTCTCAATCTCCTTTAGAAGTTTCAGACTGTCTACCGATTCAATCATCGAGATATAAGGTGCGATATACTTCACCTTATTGGTCTGCAGATGACCTATGAAATGCCACTCGATGTCCTCAGGCAGCGAAGCCACCTTCTTGGCGAGTTCCTGCTCATGACTCTCGCCGAAGATACGCTGTCCTTCAGCATAAGCCTCCTCGATATACTCGTTGGGATGGAACTTGCTGATAGCAACGAGACGGACACCGGCAGGCAAGCTGCCCAGCACCTCATGGAGATTTCCTTTTACATCATACATAGTTCAATTATTTTTGCTCCTCGTATTCAGGCACATCATTCTTCTCCTCTTTCTTCTCGTTAGGAGCATGGTGCTCGAATACATCCATCAGTTTGGTTTCGTTCAAACCAACCACATCATAATCTATCATGGTCTTGCCCATCACCTCATCAATATAACGGAGGGCACGGGCGAGAGACTTAGCCTGAACAAGATAGGTAACATTGCTGCGCTTCTCCTTCTCACTCTTCTCATCAATTGTAATGAACTGGAGTTTAGCCTTATACCACTTATCATCATCATCCACATCGCTGAAGAAGATTTCGCCGTAGCCAGCCTTACCGATACCGCTCACCTTCAACTCGCCGCTTACATAAACCGACATCTCATCGATGATGGCGCTCTCAGCCTCGGTAAAGCTCAAAGCATCTACTACGTATGCTTCAGAAACAACCTTTTCTGAACCATCCTCCATTGTCTTCTGATATTTCACTTTGGTCTCAAACCATGTACTTGTTCTACTTCTCATATTTTTCTTCTTACTTATTTTAATTAATTAGTATAATCTTATAACATTTCTTGAAATTAAGTGCAAAGTTATAAAAAAGAAAGCAAAGAGCGACATATTTAAAGAGTTTTTAATCAAAAAATAAAATTTAACCGAAAGTTATTCTCAATTCTCATCTAATTTTCTTATCTTTGCAGCCGATTAGCGTAAATTGAAAAGACCAAAAGGTCATAGAATTCAATTTTCGACACGGATAATTAATAGAAAGAAACAATATTTTAAGATGCCAGAAATATCTGTACGCGGTCTTGAAATGCCAGAGTCACCTATCAGAAAGTTGGCTCCTCTGGCTGCCGCAGCAAAAAAACGTGGAGTAAAGGTATATCACCTCAACATCGGTCAGCCTGACCTTCCAACTCCTCAATGTGGCCTAGATGCCTTGAAGCATATAGACCGCACGGTCTTGGAGTATTCTCCAAGTCAGGGCTATCTCAGCTATCGCGAGAAGCTTGTAGATTACTATAAGAAATTCAACATCAACGTAACTGCCGATGATATCATCATTACATCGGGAGGTTCTGAGGCTGTACTCTTCTCTTTCATGAGCTGCCTCAACCCTGGCGACGAGATTATCGTACCAGAACCTGCTTACGCTAACTATATGGCGTTTGCCATCTCTGCGGGTGCCAAGATCCGTACCATCGCCACAACGATAGAAGAAGGTTTCTCCCTGCCTAAGGTGGAGAAGTTTGAGGAGCTGATCAATGAGCGCACCCGTGCCATTCTGATCTGCAACCCTAACAACCCTACGGGCTATCTCTATACCCGCAGAGAGATGAATCAGATTCGTGACCTGGTGAAGAAGTACGACCTCTATCTCTTCTCTGATGAGGTTTACCGTGAGTATATCTATACCGGCAGTCCTTATATCAGTGCGATGCACCTGGAAGGCATCGAGCAGAACACGGTTCTCATCGATTCTGTTTCGAAGCGTTACAGTGAGTGCGGTATCCGTGTGGGTGCCCTCATCACCAAGAATGCAGAAATCCGCAAGGCGGTGATGAAGTTCTGCCAGGCCCGTCTCTCTCCTCCACTGATCGGTCAGATTGTAGCCGAAGCTTCTCTGGACGCTCCTGAAGAGTACTACCGCGATGTATACGATGAGTATGTAGAGCGCCGTAAGTGCCTGATAGACGGCTTGAACCGCATTCCGGGCGTATACTCTCCTATTCCTATGGGAGCCTTCTATACCGTAGCCAAACTGCCTATCGATGATTCAGAAAAGTTCTGCCGCTGGTGTCTGGAGGAATTCAACTACGAGGGCGAAACCATCATGATGGCTCCAGCCTCCGGTTTCTATACGACTCCTGGAGCCGGCCACAATCAGGTTCGTGTAGCTTACGTCTTGAAGAAACACGATTTGGAGCGTGCTCTGGTGGTTCTGGGTAAGGCACTTGAGGCTTATCCGGGAAGAGTGGAAGACGAAGGACTGTAAGAAAGTGAAGAACGAAGAGTGAAGAATACAACAGCTTCACTAATCATAAAGTTCAAAGATCAAAATTCAAAGTAAAGATGAATTTTCCTCTATTTATAGCAAAGAGATTATATAGCGATCAGGGCGATAAACGTAAAGTTTCTCGCCCTGCTATTCATATAGCCACTGCAGGTGTTGCTATCGGACTCGCCATTATGATTATGTCGGTATGCGTAGTGCTCGGATTCAAGCATACCATACGTGACAAGGTAATAGGATTCGGAAGCCATATACAAGTGGCCGACTTCATGACGCTGCAGCAGCAAAACCAGTATCCGGTGGTTATGAACGACTCGATGGTCAACGTACTGAAAAAGATACCTGGCGTAAAACATGTGCAGAAATTTGCCATGAAAGAGGGAATCCTGAAGACGGACAGCGATTTCCTGGGCGTCATGTTCAAAGGTGTAGGGCCTGATTTTGATTCTACCTTTATCCATCAGAACATGATCGAAGGCAGCATCCCTAAGTTTGATGACAAAGCGAGTCATAACCAGATTCTCATCTCACAGCTGATGGCTGGTAAGCTGAAGCTGAAGACGGGAGAACGCATCTTTGCCTACTTCTTTGATGACAACGGAGTGCGTATGCGCCGCTTCACCATCAAGGGTATCTATCAGACCAACCTGAAGAAGTATGATGAGGTAATGGTATACACCGATCTCTATACTGCCGTGAAGCTGAACGGATGGGAAGAAGACCAAACGAGCGGTGCAGAACTGACAGTAAACGACTTCAACAAGCTCAACGAGACTGAAGATTATATTATTAATAAGGTGAACCGCACGGTAGATCACTATGGAGAAACCTACAGCAGTTCTACCATCAAGGACCTGAATCCAAACATCTTCCAATGGCTGAGCCTGATGGATCTGAATGTCTGGATTATTCTCGGTCTGATGCTGATAGTAGCCGGCGTCACCATGATCAGCGGTCTGCTCATCATCATTCTGGAACGCACCTCCATGATAGGCGTAATGAAGGCATTGGGTGCCCGCAACAAGACCATCCGCCACACCTTCCTGTGGTTTGCCGTCTTCATCATCGGCAAGGGTATGCTTCTGGGCAACGCCATCGCCCTCGGCATTCTTACCCTCCAGTACTTTACAGGCATCATCAAACTCGATGCACAGACCTATTATGTAAGTACCGTTCCGGTAGAATTCAACTGCCTTGCCATCATAGCCCTGAACATTGCTACGCTGCTGATAAGTATCTTCATGCTCGTAGCACCAAGCTACCTGATTTCTCACATCCATCCAGCCAAATCAATGAGATATGAGTAAAATACAGTCTATAACACCACAATATGTAGACTAAAAAGGAAAAAAAACTAATTATTTTATGTAGTTTTTGAAAATAGTGCACATTTTATTTTGCAGTGTGCACTATTTTCATTATCTTTGCACAAAATTTTGTAAATTGTGCAATGAATTCAATACCAAGTTTTAACTCGTATATTGAGAACAGCATTATCAAGAATTGGAATCTGGATGCGCTCACCGATTACAAGGGCGCAACCCTCCAATATCACGATATTGCCAGAAAGATTGAGAAGCTACACATCCTGTTCGAAAACAGCGATGTAAAGAAGGGCGACAAGATTGCCGTCTGCGGAAGAAATAGTAGCCAGTGGGCAGTAGCCTTCCTGGCCATTATTACTTACGGAGCAATTGTCGTACCTATACAGAACGAATTTAAGCCTGAGCAGATTCACAACATCGTGAACCACAGCGAAAGCAAACTTCTGTTCGTTGGTGACGTGGTAGCTACAGAGATAACACCAGAGGAGATGCCTTCGCTGGAAGGAATCATCTATCTTCCGGACAATTCGCTTGTCATCTCGCGCTCTGAGAAACTGACTTATGCGCGCGAGAACCTCAATGCAATGTTCGGACACAGATATCCTAAGTATTTCAGACCAGAACACGTGAAGTATCACGTAGACGATCCTGAAGAACTGGCGATGATCAACTATACCAGTGGAACTACCGGTTTCTCAAAAGGTGTGATGCTCCCATACAGAGCACTTTGGGGTAATCTTGACTACCTCATTGATTCAGTGAAACCAAATATAGGTAAGAACAGCAACATCCTTTCTACCCTTCCGATGGCTCACATGTATGGACTCATGACAGAATTTCTCTTCAATATAGTATTGGGTAACCATATCTTCTTCCTTACCCGTCTGCCGAGCCCAACGCTCATCTCAGAGGCGTTGTCAGAAATCAAGCCAGACATCCTCTATGCGGTGCCGCTTGTAGTAGACAAGATTGTAAGAAAGGAAGTATTCCCACATATCCAAACCAACCGTGCACGACTGCTGATGAACATGCCTGTCATCAATAAGCGCATCAAGGAGAAGGTTCGCGAGTTTGTATTGAGAAAGTTTGGCGAACGTCCTTACGAGGTTGTTGTGGGTGGTGCTCCGCTCAACAAGGAGATAGAGAACTTCTTCATCAGCGTAGGTTTCCCTATCGCAATGGGATATGGTACCACTGAGACTGCTCCACTTATCACCTTTGCCCATCAGGACAACTATGTGGCAGGAAGCTGCGGTGTTGCCGTGAAGCACATGGAGGTAAAGGTTTTGAGCGATGACCCGGAGAACGTAGCCGGTGAACTGGTTTGCCGCGGCATCAATGTGATGAAGGGCTATTACAAGAACCAGGAGGCAACAGATGCCGTAATAGATGAAGACGGATGGTTCCATACAGGCGACCTGGCAACGATGGACGCCGACGGACATTTCTTCGTAAGAGGAAGAAGCAAGAACATGCTGCTGGGAGCTAACGGACAGAACATCTATCCGGAAGAGATTGAGGACAAACTCAACTCCATGGCTATGGTCAACGAGAGCATCGTAATACAGAGCGATGACAAGCTGGTAGCACTGGTTCATCCGGATATGGAAGAAGTTAACAACCTCGGCTTTACAGACGAAGACCTGGAGAACATCATGGAGCAGAACCGCAAGGAACTGAACATGCAGATACCTAGCTTCGCAAAGGTGTCACGCATCAAACTTCATGATCAGGAATTTGAAAAGACAGCCAAGAAGTCTATCAAGCGTTACCTCTATCAGAACGCAATCTAGAGACAGGGCCTATCTGCTGACAGACCATCAGCAGATAAGGTCTATCATCAGCAAACAGACTTCAGTACGAGAAAAATATAAAAAAGCAAATCGTTAAATAACAAGAATATGGAGATTCCAAGCTTTAACGCACTAATCCAAAAGAGCATCGTAGACCATTGGGATATGGATGCTCTGACAGACTACAAGGGAGCAACCTTGCAGTACCATGATGTAGCACGCAAAATTGAAAAGCTACACATCATGTTTGAGAACTCTGGTGTAGTAAAGGGCGACAAGATAGCACTTTGCGGTCGAAATAGCGCAAACTGGGCTGTAGCCTTCCTTGCTACCCTTACCTATGGTGCCATTGCCGTACCTATCCTGCATGAATTCATGCCAGACCAGATTCACAACATCGTAAACCACAGCGATGCCAAACTGCTTTTTGTGGGTGATGTTGTAGCTACACAGATTGATGCAACGAAGATGCCAGGTCTTGAAGGCATCATCTATATACCGGATTATTCACTTGTCGTTTCCCGTACCGACAAGTTGACTTATGCGCGCGAACACCTCAACGAGATGTTCGGTATCAAGTATCCTAAGTACTTCCGCAAAAACCATGTCAACTACTATATGGAACAGAATCCGGATGAGTTGGCTATGATCAACTATACCAGCGGAACTACCGGTTTCTCCAAGGGAGTAATGGTTCCATACCGTGCACTCTGGGGCAATGCAGATTTTGCTGAGGACGTACTGGGTAAGAAGATCAAGCCGGGAGATTCTGTCATCAGTATCCTGCCGATGGCCCACATGTACGGCATGGCGTTTGAATTTATCTTCGAATTCATCAAGGGCTGCCACATCTTCTATCTCACCCGCATCCCTAGTCCAGCCATCATTGCCGAGGCATTCGGCCGCATCAAGCCAGCCGTCATCATAGCTGTACCTCTGGTTATCGAGAAGATTATCCGCAAGAAGGTATTCCCTAAGATCCAGAACAACCGCATGCGTATGCTGCTCCACATGCCTGTGATCAGCAAGAAGGTGAAGGAGAAGATATGCGACCAGGTATCCAATGCCTTCGGTGGCAACTTCTACGAGGTGATTATCGGTGGTGCAGCCTTTAACCAGGAAGTGGAAAGTTTCCTCCATAGCGTAGGTTTCAAATATACCGTGGGATATGGCGCAACAGAATGTGCCCCTATCATCTGCTACGAGGATTACAAGAACTTCGTACCGGGCTCTTGCGGTAAGGCTGCCCTCCACATGATGGTCCGCATTGACAGTCCTGATCCTGAGAATGTACCGGGCGAAATCCTTGCCAAGGGTCCTAACGTGATGTTGGGTTACTATAAGAATGAGGAAGCTACCAAGCAGACCATCGACGAGAACGGATGGTATCATACAGGCGACCTCGGAACCATGGATGGTGACGGCAACGTCTTCATCAAGGGTCGTAGCAAGAACATGCTGCTCGGCGCAAACGGTCAGAATATCTACCCTGAGGAGATTGAGGATAAGCTCAACTCTTTGGCTCTGGTAGCGGAAAGCGTGGTTGTACAGAAGGGCGACAAGCTCATTGCTCTGGTTCACCCAGACTATGATGAAGCTCAGACCCTGAACCTCGGTGCCAAGGAACTGGCAGATGTCATGGAGCAGAACCGTCAGGAGCTCAACACCATGATTCCTGCTTACAGCAAAGTATCAGAAATACGTATACATGAAGATGAGTTTGAAAAAACTCCTAAGAAGAGCATCAAGCGATTCCTCTATACAGCAGAATAAAAAAAGTGTGACTTCAGAACATTGAAGTCACACTTTTTTATTTTATGATTATAATAATGTATTTGATCGGATTCTGGACAGCGTTTCCGGAGTCATCTGCAGATAGCTTGCGATATAGGTGAGCGGTGCACGCAGAACCACCTGTGGATTCATTTCGCACAGGCGCTTATATTTATTAGGCGCCGACTCAAATCGCATCAGATCGGCATGAATCTGAGACTGAATCAAACTCTCTTCCAGTATTTTACGATAAAGCATCTGGATATTGACATTACGCATAGCAGCCGCCTCCAGCTTCTTCTTCGGTAACATATACACCAGAGTAGGCTCCAGAGCTTCCACCTGCAGGCGGGTAGGTTCTTCCTTAAAAAGGCTCTCAATGCACATAAAGATGGTATGATCCACACCCAGATGTTCGGTCACTTCCTTGCCATTCTTTAAGTAAAATTGGCGCACCAATCCCTTCTCGATGTACGAGATACCCATGCACTGTTCACCTTCAGGCAAGATCATCTCGCCCTTGCCATACTTGATAGGCTCAAGGATATCTTCCACCACATCGAGCTCATCATAAGTCATCGTACTATATTTACGCGCCAGTTCGCGCGCAATATCACGCTTAGGGGTAATTACTTTAAAGTCTGCCATAATACTTAACCTCCTTTTCCTTTATACTTATATTAAATCATTAGTCGAGTTTGAGCACAGCCAGGAAGGCTTTCTGTGGAACTTCCACATTTCCAATCTGCTTCATGCGCTTCTTTCCCTTCTTCTGCTTCTCAAGCAACTTGCGCTTACGGCTCACGTCACCACCATAACATTTGGCAGTAACATCCTTGCGCACCTGCTTAACAGTCTCACGTGCCACAATCTTGGCACCGATAGCTGCCTGGATAGCAATATCGAACTGCTGACGAGGTATGAGGTCCTTCAACTTCTCGCACATTCTGCGACCAAAGGTCACAGAGTTATCGCGGTGAGTCAAAGTACTCAAAGCATCTACAGGCTCTCCATTCAACAGGATATCGAGCTTCACCAGGTCGGAATGACGGAAAGAATCGATATGATAGTCGAACGAAGCATATCCCTTGGAGATACTCTTCAGCTTGTCATAAAAGTCGATGACGATTTCTCCCAATGGCAACATGAAGTGGAGCTCTACACGGTTTCCACTCACATATTCCTGGTTGATGAGTTCGCCTCGTTTGTCCAGACAGAGTTTCATGATAGGTCCAATATAATTGGTTGCCGTAATAATGGTTGCCCGGATATATGGTTCCTCAATATGATCAATCAGAGTTGGGTCTGGCAATCCGGAAGGATTGTGAACCTCTTTCACACCGCCCTGCTTGTCGTATACCATATAAGATACGTTAGGTACGGTAGTGATGACATCCATATTAAACTCACGGTCCAGTCTCTCCTGTACGATTTCCATGTGGAGCAATCCGAGGAATCCGCAACGGAAACCGAAGCCCAAAGCCACAGAACTCTCTGGCGAGAAAGTTAATGAAGCATCATTGAGCTGCAGTTTTTCGAGCGATGCACGCAGATTCTCGTAATCGCTAGGATCGATAGGATAAACACCGGCAAAGACCATAGGTTTCACTTCCTGGAAACCCGCAATCGCCTTGTCGCAAGGACGGGCGATATGAGTAATGGTATCACCCACCTTTACCTCGGTAGCATTCTTGATACCCGAGATGATATAACCTACCTCACCGGTACCCAATTCCTGGCGTGGAATCATATCCATCTTCAATACACCGATTTCATCAGCATCATATTCCATGCCGGTATTGAAGAACTTCACCTTATCTCCCTTACGGATCACGCCATTCTCTATCTTGAAATAGGCGATGATACCGCGGAAAGAGTTGAATACAGAGTCGAAAATCAAAGCCTGAAGCGGTGCCTTCTCGTCTCCTACCGGAGCAGGAACACGATTAACAACAGCTTCCAGTATATCTTCTACACCCTCACCGGTCTTACCTGAAGCACGGAGAATATCTTCATGCTTACAACCGATCAGGTCTACAATTTCATCTTCTACCTCTTCAGGCATAGCTGAAGGCATATCTATCTTATTGATTACCGGAATAATCTCCAGGTCGTGTTCGATAGCCATATAGAGGTTTGAAATGGTCTGTGCCTGAACGCCTTGAGTTGCGTCAACAACCAGCAGTGCTCCCTCGCAAGCAGCGATGGAACGGGAAACTTCGTATGAGAAGTCAACATGTCCCGGAGTATCGATAAGATTCAGGATATAGGTCTGTCCATCCTTTGCCTTATATTCCATTTGGATAGCGTGACTCTTGATCGTGATACCACGTTCTCTTTCCAAATCCATATCGTCAAGCATCTGTCCTTCAGTAATCTTGATGGTCTGAGTCTTCTCCAGAAGTCGGTCTGCCAAGGTACTTTTACCATGGTCTATATGTGCAATAATGCAGAAATTTCTTATTTTATTTATATTCTCCATATAATTTTTCTCTCTTTAGAGTGCAAAGATAGTATTTTTTTTCGTATCTTTGCACAAAATATTGAAAATAATAGAGATTTTTAGATAAAATATAGAAAAATCATGAAGAAAAAGTTGATTTACATCGGTATTTTTGCTTCTTTGCTCGTTTCTTGTACAGAAAGTCTGGAGGACAAAGCGGCTCGTGAAGCCAAGGAATATACTGAAAAGTACTGTCCTACTCCATACGTCAACGACGCCAGGACTGACAGTGCTGCATTTGATAAAACCAAGAAGATATATACATACTATATCTCTTTGAGAAACAAGGCAGATAACAAGAAGGCGATTGATGCCAACAAGGATAAACTCCACAAGATTCAGAGGGAAGCCCTGGACAACAACCCTGGCCTGAAGAAATATAAGGAAGAGCATTTCACCTTCCGTTTCGTATATCATTCGGCTAAGAACCCGAAGGAGGTGTTGCTGGATGATACCTTCAAGTATTAGAAAAGACACGGAGTACCAGTAGTAGAAAAGGCACGGATCACTATAGTAATCCGTGCCTAAAATACTCTTAATATCCCATTTCCTGCAAAGCTGTCGCCAACTGGTCTGGACAGCTTGTAGGCTTATTGCCACAAGTGATACCCTTCAGTCGGACGATGACCTCCTTTGCCTTCATGCCTTTAATCAAAGCACAAACGCCCTTGGTATTGCCATCGCAGCCTCCGATGAACTGGGCATCCTGCACATTTCCACCTTCATCTATACTGATGCAGATGTATTTTGAGCAGGTGCCATGAGTCTGATAAGTTACCTTCTGCAACTTATCCTGTTTGTCTTGCTGCAACATAATGCTTATTCTGCGTCTGCAGGAATTTCTGGCTTCATGTTGGTATATACAGTCTGAACATCGTCAAACTCTTCCAACTTCTCAACCATCTTGTCGATAGTTTCGCGCTCCTCAGGAGTTACATCCTTCAAATCGTTAGGAATGTAAGTGAACTCAGCACCAGTTACCTCGAAACCCTCAGCCTCCAGATGCTTCTGAATTTCGCCGAAGCTTGTAGGAGCACCATAGATTGTGATTTCGTTGCTCTCCTCATCCTCATCAAACTCATCTTCTACGCCGTAGTCGATCAAGTCGAGAATCATCTCATCCATATCCAAACCTTCCTTCTTCTTGAATGTGAACACAGCCTTGTGGTCGAAGAGGAAAGACAGAGAACCTGTTGTACCCAAGTTTCCGCTGAACTTGTTGAAAATAGAACGAACGTCAGCAACAGTACGTGTAGTGTTGTCTGTCAGAGTATCAACGAAGACAGCCACTCCGTGAGGGCCATATCCCTCGTATGTTACTTCCTTGTAATCGCTGGTATCCTTGCCACAAGCGTTCTTGATGGCACGAGCGATGTTATCCTTAGGCATGTTCTCACGCTTACAGTTAGCGATGATAGCACGCAATGATGGGTTGTTCTCTGGTTCTGGACCGCCTGCCTTCACAGCAATAGCAATCTGCTTACCCAACTTAGTAAATGTCTTGGCCATGTGGCCCCATCTTTTCAGCTTTGTAGCTTTACGATATTCAAATGCTCTTCCCATTGGAATAAAATTTTAAATGTTTATCGTTTGTTTATAATATTATCTCAATTCTGCATTGAGCTTGCCTGTAAGGTTGGCTATGAGCTTCTTCATGATAGCATCTATCTGCTTGTCATTCAGAGTCTTCTCCTCATCCTGCAGGATGAAGTTAACGGCATAACTCTTCTTGCCCTCTGGCAAATGCTCACCCTCGTAAACATCGAAGAGAACAACGCTCTTCAGAAGTTTCTTCTCTGTCTGGCGGGCAATCTGCTCAATCTGAGCGAACTCTACATTCTTGTCTACGAGCAATGCAAGGTCGCGGCTCACTGAAGGATACTTGCTGATGTCAGTGTAAGTAAGGTTCACCTTCTTCACTGCCTTCATCAGGTTATCCCAGTGGATATCAGCATAGAATACATCCTGTTCAATATCGAATGCCTTCTTCAACTTCAGGCTCAGGATACCCAGTTCTACCAATACCTTTCCGGCACGGGTCTCGTAATTTACGCCCTTAGAGAAGATGTTATTGTCACTGTGCTTGATAACCACGTTGTTCTGTGGCATACCCACACGGCGGAGAACATTCTCTACCACAGCCTTCAGCTCGTAGATGTTGCTCTGCTCATCAGCATGAGCCCAACTGCCCTCTACGCGCTTACCGGTGATGAAGAGTGACATGTGAGCCTCCTGAGAGTAAGCCTTGATAGGACTCTCCTCGCTCCACTTCTCCTTATTATATATATAGGTGTTACCCACCTCGAAGAACTTCAGGTTCTGGCTCTTATGGTTGATGTTGCGAACCACGCTCTCCAAACCACCGAACAGCATCGTCTGGCGCATCACACCGAGATCAGCACTCAATGGGTTCATCACCTTCACGGTTGTCTCGTTAGGATACTTGTTGAGGTCGAAGTCGGTATAGTAGCTGGCCTTGCTCAGAGAGTTGTTGAGAATCTCCATGAAGCCCTCGCCTACCAGCTGCTCTGCCACGAGGTTCTGGCTGTGATAAGCCTTGTCCTCATCGCCCTGAACAGTCAGGGAGCTCTTCAACTGGGTTGGAATCTCCACATTATTATATCCGTAGATACGGAGAATATCCTCTACCACGTCGCAAGGACGCTGAACGTCTACACGATAAGCAGGAACCAGAAGGTCGATACCCTCAGCATCCTCCTTCACAATCTTCATCTCGAGAGATGTGGCAATGTTCTTGATGGTCTCAGCACCAATCTCCTTACCGATGAGGCGATGCGCATACTCATAGTTCAGGCGAACAGGGAAATCCTGTATTGGCTCTGGATATACATCCTTGATCTGCATGGAAATCTTACCGCCAGCCAACTGCTTGCAGAGGATGGCAGCCTGCTTCAAAGCATAAATCTGTCCGTTTGGATCTACACCACGCTCAAAACGGTAGCTGGCATCTGTGCTCAAGCCATGACGGCGAGCGCTCTTGCGGATCCATGTTGGATGGAAGTAAGCACTCTCCAAGACTACATCCTTGGTTGTCTCGTAAGTACCAGAACCCTTACCGCCGAAGATACCGGCGATACACATAGGCTCCTCAGCATTGCAGATGCTCAGGTCGTGCTCACCCAAGGTATGCTCCTCGCCATCGAGAGTAACAAACTTGGTGCCCTCTGGCTGGGTACGAACTACAATCTTATGACCGGTAACCATGTCTGCATCGAAGCAGTGCAATGGCTGGCCGTATGCCATCATGATGTAGTTGGTGATATCCACGATATTGTTGATAGGGCGCAAGCCGATGATGTTCAGCTTATCTTGCAACCACTTAGGACTTTCCTTCACATCACAACCGGTGATGCTTACACAGGCATAACGCTTGCAAGCCTCAGTATTCTGAATTTCAACATCGATAGGAAGATCCTCGTTGTCTACCACAAACTCATCGCAAGATGGGCGATGCAAGCTTGTCTTGTAGCCATTCTGCTTCAACCAGGCATACAGGTCGCGGGCTACACCCCAGTGACCGAGCGCATCAGCACGGTTGGCTGTGATATCAATCTCGATGAGCCAGTCGCTCTCCAGGTGATAATACTCAGCAGCAGGCTGACCTACCGGAGCATCTTCTGGGAGTACGATGATGCCGTCGTGAGAGGTACCTACACCAATCTCATCCTCAGCACAGATCATACCCAAACTCTCCACACCGCGGAGTTTGCTCTTCTTGATGGTAAAACTCTGGTCGCCATCGTAAAGCACGCAGCCCAAATCAGCCACGATAACCTTCTGACCTGCAGCAACGTTAGGAGCACCACAGACAATCTGCTGAGGTTCGCCCTTGCCCAAGTCAACGGTTGTAACATGGAGGTGATCACTATTAGGATGCTCCTCGCATGTCAATACTTTACCAACATAGAGACCTTTCAGTCCGCCCTTGACAGACTGAACTTCTTCCAAAGCGTCAACTTCGAGTCCGCAAGAGGTCAACGCGTCCGCAGTCTCCTGTGGTGTCAAATCGAAATCGACGTATTCTTTAAGCCATTTGTATGAAACGTTCATTATAATGATTTTTTATTTTATTTCTATTTTGAAAAACCCGAAGAAACATCATTCGGGCTATGCATGTTCTAAAACTCTGCAAAAATACAAAAAAAAATGCATATAAACAAATAACATTCGCCATTTTTGCACTATTTAAAATAAATACATGCAAAAATGGCGAATGCCTTGATTTTTATTCGAAAACTTCATCGATACTGCCAGTTCCTACTTCCTCAAAGTCATCCTGTTCGGCAGCCTTGCGGGAACAAGGATTATAGTCTTCCGGCAAATCGAACTTGATAGCAGGACTGATACCCAGCGACGGGTCGGCATAAACCTTCTTCATGAATATCGCCCAGATAGGCAAAGCCATGGTAGCACCCTGACCCATACTCATGGAATCGAAGTGGATATCACGCTCCTCACCACCTACCCAGCAGCCACTTACGAGTTGTGGAGTAAAGCCGATAAACCAACCATCACTGTTGTTATTGGTAGTACCGGTCTTGGCGCCAATCTGTCCTTCCAGGTTATAACGGTAGCGCAGTCTTCCTGCCGTACCATTATCCACAACGCCCATCAGCATGGTGAGCATCTTCATGGCATTATCGGCACTGATCACCTCGTTCATACGTGGCTGGAAGGTAGCAATCGTATTACCTTCATTATCCTCGATACGGCTCACAAACATTGGAGCAGTACGGATGCCGTGGTTGGCAAATACGGTATAAGCGCTCACCATCTCGCTGACACTTACCTCACATGGTCCCAGACAGAGGCTCATGGATGCATGGATATCAGGACTGTTGATGCCGAAGTCGCGCAACATCTGTACGAACTGCTGCGGATTGAGCTTACTCATCAGATAAGCACTCACCCAGTTGCTACTCTGTGCCAATCCCCAACTCAGCGGTACCATCTGTCCGGCACGTGAATGGTTGGCATTGCGAGGTGTCCACGGACGACCTGCCACCATATAGGTCTGCTGACGGTTAGGCGCCAGATCGCAAGGCTGGAAGCCGTTAGACATCGCCAGACTGTAAAGGAATGGCTTGATGGTAGAACCCACCTGCCGGCGTCCCAGACTCACCATATCATACATGAAATGAGTATAATCCAATCCACCCACATACGCCTTCACAGCACCCGTTTTAGGATCCATGCTCATAAAACCGCTACGCAGAAAACTCTTGTAATAACGGATAGAATCGAGCGGACTCATCAGTGTATCAATATCACCATGATAGGTAAATACGGTCATCTCCTGTTTCTTGCGGAATGCCGCCTTGATTTCATCCTCAGAATATCCCGCAGCCTTCATCGTACGGTAACGCTCACTCTGGGTGATACTGCGGTTCAGTATACTCTTAATCTGTTTCGGTGTCAGCTTATCGCTGTATGGTGAGCTTGGCTTGCGGGCGATCTCCGCGCTGAAGCGAGGCTGCAGATAGCGGGCTACATGCTGATACATAGCCTCTTCCGCATACTGCTGTATACGGCTATCGATAGTTGTAAACACCTTCAGTCCATCACTGTATACATTATATGGCGAACCATCCTTCTTATAGTTTTTGTTGCACCATCCATAGAGCGGATCATTCTCCCACTGGGTAGAATCCACCACAAACTGAGCACGGTTCCAGGATGGATAATCACTGTGCTCCGGACGCTTAGCCATCATATACTGGCGAAGGAACTCACGCAGATAAGTAGCCGAACCATCCTTATGGTCGGTACGGTGGAAATTGAGTGTCAGCGGCTCAGCAGCATACTGGCTATACTCGCTCCAGCTCAGATATCCCGCCTTCACCATCTGCGAAAGAACCACATTTCTGCGCTCCCTCGCTCTCTTCGGAAAGCGAACCGGATTGAAGAGCGACGGATTCTTGCACAGTCCGATGAGCGTTGCCGACTCACAGAGGGTCAGACTCTTCGGTTCCTTATTAAAATAGGTATTGGCCGCCGTCTTGATTCCTACAGCATTGTGCAGGAAATCGAAGTAATTGAGATAGAGAGCCAGGATCTCCTCTTTGGTATAATAGCGTTCCAGCTTCACCGCAATCACCCACTCTATCGGCTTCTGCAACAATCGTTCCATCGTACTGCCTGCCTTCTCAGAATAAAGCTGCTTGGCGAGCTGCTGCGTGATGGTACTTCCACCACCCGCATTAGTCTGTCCCAGGATACCACGCTTGACGATGGCACGTCCCAATGCACGGAAGTCGATACCCGAATGCTCATAGAATCGCTCATCCTCAGTAGCCACCAGTGCCTTTATTAAATAAGGTGACATTTTCTTGTAAGGAATCACGATACGGTTCTCCTTGTTCAGGTTCCACGTACCAAGCACCTTGCCATCGGCAGAGTAAACCTGGGTGGCAAATCTGTTGATAGGATTCTGCAGATCCTCGATGTCGGGCATATAGCCAATCATTCCAAACCAGATGGCAACAAAGGCAAAAATTACCGTGAGTATTCCAGTGCCGAAAACAGCCCATAAAATATGTATAAATCGCTTTCTCATCACTATTTCTTTAAATATTTGTGCAAAATTACATAAAAGTTTTGACTTATCGCACATAAATCAGATTTTTTATGTAACTTTGTGGGCGATTTTAGAACATTCAATCAAATTTCAAATGGAAAAACATAATTTTGTGACCATTGCAGACCTTTCCAAGGAAAAAATCATGTACCTCCTGGAAATGGCGCAAGAGTTCGAAAAGCACCCGAACAGGGAGTTGTTGAAGGGAAAGGTCGTAGCGACCCTTTTCTTCGAGCCATCTACTCGTACCCAACTCAGTTTCCAAACCGCTGCCAACCGTCTTGGTGCCCGTGTCATTGGTTTCTCTGATGCCAAGACATCCAGCACCACCAAGGGTGAGACCCTCAAGGATACCATCCTGATGGTAAGCAACTATGCCGATGTAATCGCCATGCGCCATTTCATCGAGGGAGCAGCCCAGTATGCCAGTGAGGTAGCACCAGTGCCTATCGTAAATGCAGGCGACGGCGCTCACATGCATCCTTCACAGTGCCTGCTCGACCTCTACTCTATCTACAAGACCCAGGGTACCCTGGAGAACTTAAACATCTATCTTGTGGGTGACCTCAAATATGGCCGCACCGTTCACTCACTTATCACAGCTATGCGCCACTTCAATCCTACCTTCCATTTCATCGCACCTAAGGAACTCGCCATGCCAGAAGAGTATAAACTCTACTGCAAGGAGCACAACATCAAATATGTTGAGCACGAGGACTTCAACGAAGATGTGATTGCAGGTGCCGACATCCTCTACATGACCCGTGTACAGAAGGAGCGTTTCAGCGACCTGATGGAGTATGAACGCGTAAAGAACGTGTATATCCTGAAGCGCGACATGCTCTGCAAGGCTAAGGAGAACATGAAGATCATGCATCCGCTGCCACGCGTGAACGAGATTGCTTACGATGTAGATGATGATCCACATGCATACTTCATCCAGCAGGCTCAGAACGGTCTCTATGCGCGTGAGGCTATCTTCTGCCACTGCCTCGGCATCTCGCTCGATGATGTGAAGAACGATAAGACCATTATTGAGTAGTTTATAGTTAATAGTTTATAGTTAATAGACAGATGGGAAACAATAAAAGTCAATTAGTGGTTGCGGCTATCGAGAACGGTACCGTAATCGACCATATACCAGCCGAAAAGACCTATCAGGTAGTAAATCTGCTCCAGTTGGAGAAGATGGAGACTCCTGTTACTATCGGCTACAACCTGCCAAGCAAGAAGATTGGCAAGAAGGGCATCATCAAGGTTGCCAACAAGTATTTTACCGATGAGGAAATCAACCGACTCTCTGTCGTTGCGCCTAACATCGGACTGAGTATCATCAAAGACTACGAAATCGTAGAGAAGAAGACCGTCAAGACTCCTGATACATTGAAGGGCATCGTAAAGTGCAACAACCCTAAGTGCATCACCAACAACGAGCCTATGCAGACCCTCTTCCATACCGTAGACAAAGTGCTCGGTATCGTACGTTGCCACTACTGCGACAAAGAGCAGCAATTGGGCAAAGTAGAGCTCTGCAAGTAATAAAAACAGGTAGTTTATAACAAAAAGTAAGCAATATCACTCAAAATGTTACGATTTATTTGGTAGTTTGAGAGATATTGCTTATTTTTGCATCCGATTTCATTAAACATCAACCATAAAAAGTAAAGGGAAATGGTAAAAGATCAAGAGATTTTCGACTTAATCGAAAGAGAACATCAGCGCCAGCTGAAAGGTATGGAGCTTATCGCTTCTGAGAATTTCGTGAGTGACGAGGTGATGAACGCTATGGGTTCTTACCTTACTAACAAGTATGCCGAGGGTCTGCCAGGCAAGCGTTATTATGGCGGATGCCAGGTAGTTGACATCGTAGAGAACCTCGCCATCGAGCGTGTAAAGAAGGTGTTCGGTGCTGAGTATGCCAACGTACAGCCTCACTCTGGTGCTCAGGCTAACGCTGCTGTTCTGCTTGCCGTATTGAAGCCAGGTGATACCTTCATGGGCTTGAACCTCGACCACGGCGGCCACCTCTCTCATGGTAGCCACGTCAATACATCCGGTATTCTCTACAACCCTATCGGTTACAACCTGAACAAGGAAACAGGCCGTGTAGACTACGACGAGATGGAGAAACTGGCTCTTGAGCACAAACCAAAACTGATTATCGGTGGTGGTAGCGCTTACAGCCGCGAGTGGGATTACGCCCGCATGCGCAAAATTGCCGATGAGGTAGGCGCTCTCCTCATGATTGATATGGCTCACCCTGCAGGTCTGATTGCAGCCGGTCTGCTCGACAACCCATTGAAGTATGCGCACATCGTTACTTCTACTACTCACAAGACCCTTCGTGGTCCTCGTGGCGGTATCATTCTGATGGGTAAAGATTTTGACAATCCATGGGGTTTGACTACCAAGAAGGGCGAGGTTAAGAAGATGAGCATGCTCTTGAATTCTGCCGTATTCCCAGGTCAGCAGGGTGGTCCGCTGGAGCACGTCATCGCTGCCAAGGCAGTAGCCTTCAATGAGAATCTGCAGCCTTCATGGAAGGAGTATGCAGCTCAGGTAAAGAAGAATGCTGCCGTACTCGCAGATGACCTCATCGGTCGCGGATTCGGTATCGTGAGCGGTGGTACAGACAACCATTCTATGCTCGTAGACCTCCGAAGTAAATATCCAGATCTTACAGGTAAAGTTGCTGAGAATGCGCTGGTTGCAGCCGACATCACAGTCAACAAGAACATGGTTCCATTCGACAGCCGTTCTGCCTTCCAGACATCAGGTATCCGCCTGGGTACAGCAGCCATGACCACACGTGGTGCCAAGGAAGACATGATGCACCTCATTGCCGAACTCATCGAGGAGGTTCTGAATGCTCCTGAGGACGAGAAGGTCATTGCTCGCGTTCGCGAAAAGGTGAATGCTACAATGAAGGATTACCCTCTCTTTGCATACTAATCGTTACGGATAAATATAATTACAAACTGCGGGCCTTCCGTCCGCAGTTTTTTGTTTCATTTAATAAATAATAAAGAAAAGGAAAAATTTATGAAAAAGATGAAAAGCCTACTGCTCATGGCACTTGCGTTGCTCCCTGCGAGCAAAACTTTAGCACAGACCAACGCCCAAGTTTTCTACGACTTCGGCAGTGACCGCAAGTTTGTTACCCTCACACTCGAAATGTTCAAGCAGGACAAATGGGGTAACACCTATTTCTTTGTAGACCACGACTTCAATTACGACAAGATGGACACCAGCAGTCCAAACGTGGCACAGGGTGGAACCTATACTGAGATTTCACGTGCATTGAACTTCTGGCAGAACAGCCCAATGAAGAACTGGAGCCTCCACGTAGAGTATAATGGTGGTATTACCAAGAACTACCCTATCAACAATGCCTGGCTCTTCGGTGTGGAGTATTTCATGCACGACAAGAGTTTCAAGAACACCTTGACACTCCAGGCACTCTACAAGACTATCCGCAAGACCGACCAGAACGTGCCAATGCAGTTTACTGCTGTTTGGGGATGCAAAGACATCTTTGGATTAAAGGGATTGAACTTTAGCGGTTTCGCAGATTTCTGGTGGGAGAATCACGTAAGTATGCTTGACAAGCACGGAAACGTGAAAGAATTCCTCAAAGACAATGACGGCAACCTCATCAAGGACAATGACGGCAATCTCATGGCTAAAACCACTGCTGAGCACACCGTCTTCACTACTGAGCCACAGCTCTGGTACAACGTAGGCCAGCACTTCGGCTGCGAGAACCTGAGCGTAGGTAGCGAGGTAGAAATCAGCCACAACTTCGGCAGCAATGCCGGCTGGATGGTTCGCCCTTGCCTCGGTGTAAAGTGGGACTTCTAATAACGAATTTCTTAGCTGCGGAAAATTTTCAAAAATTTATTTTAAAAATTTTCCGCACTAATTTTTAACCACTTTATTTTCTATTTTTCAACAACTTACGTTACTTTCTTACAGTCAATCCGCCATCAGAAATTCCTCCGATTCCACCTTTATTCTTATTATACTGACGGGTTACGCCGCTCAAGTTAACTCCGCCAACACCCTCGGATGTAGCGTTTACACTTTGGCAGTCAACCTTGGCTTTCACGCTGCCCACACCTTCGTTCTTGATAATCAGACTGCCGCCCTTAAACATTCCCAGACTAACAGAGCCTACGCCCTCATTATCCAGTTTCACACTTCCCATCTCAATCTTAGAGATTTTCACCGAGCCTACGCCTTCGTTATCAATGTTCATATCATCTCCAGCCACATCATCGATATTTACCGAGCCAACACCCTCGTTGGTTATCTCCAGTTTGTTGGCAAGAATCTTCCCAATCTTGACAGAGCCTACGCCTTCGTTATCGATTTTCAGGCGGTCGCTATTAATCGTCTTGGCATAGAATGAACCCACGCCTTCCTGTGCTATCTTCACCAGGTCGGGACTGGTGATATAAATCTTGAGTCTGTTCTTTTCAGAGTTACACGCGGCAGGCACTTTGAGTTTTCCGTTGAGTCCGATCTTCACCTCGCCGTCACGATAAACCACCTTGAGTTTCTCCTTGAGCTTCTGTACGAACTCAGCATCCTTGATAGCTGAGTAATCCAATCGAACGCTGCATTCATCGCCATTGTTCTGGGTATAATAAACGCTGGCAATCACATTCACGTCGATCGCCTTGAAAGGCTTCTCGGTCAAATCATCCTGCGTAAAGTTGAGACTTCCCTTCATTTCACTGGCAGAAGATCCCATACTGCAAGAACTCAAGCCCATTGGGGCAAAGAATAAAGCGGCAGCCACCGCCCAAATACCAAATTTCTTCATACTCATATCTAATTTTATGTTTCTAAATACATGATAAACCGAATACCATTCTGTTTCGGAAATCTTATGGTTAGACGCAAAAGAAACCCGAAAGGTTGCAGGATAAGAGAAAAAAATGCAGAAAAAAAGTGCAACAGAAAGCTATTCTCACAGGAACAGTCTCCTGTTCTTACTGAAATAGCCATCGTTAGTCACTGAAACAGTATTCGTTAGCTATTGAAGTAAGCCTCACTCCAATTTCAAGCAAGCAACACGCCATAACATTAAGGTATTCAAGGAAAAGGTACAAATTCTACAATGCGTTCCAATAGATTTATTTTTCTCTATCCCCCAATGCAAAAAATTGCCTAAAAATTTGGAAGTTACAAATTTTCAGTGTATCTTTGCAGAAGATTGTACGGCGCTCGGCAATTCGAAAGCAAGCTTTCATTGCACTCACTGACATAATCTTTGCAAAAGTATTATTTTAAATGAATCGCGTATGAAACAGGTAGAAGAAAGATACATCAGCTTGCTGACCGACTTCGGTTTCAAGCGAATTTTCGGAACAGCAATGAACAAGGATTTGCTCATTTGCTTCCTCAACAGCTTGTTTAATGGCAAACAGGTTGTGAAGGACGTGTCGTATCTGAATCCAGAGCACGTGGGAGATGTATATACCGACCGCAGAGCCATCTTTGATGTATATTGCGAGGGCGAAAACGGCGAGAAGTTCATCGTTGAAATGCAGAATGCCTACCAGACGTATTTCAAGGATCGCGCCCTCTTCTACTCCACCTTCCCTATCCGAGAACAGGCGCCCAAGGGGAATGAGTGGGATTTCAAGCTCAATCATATCTATACCGTTGCCCTGCTCAACTTCAGCATGAACGAGGATGCATTCGACAAGGAGAAAATCCGCC
>ENA-OZHI01000031-OZHI01000031.1-human-gut-metagenome-genome-assembly--contig:-NODE-31-length-51448-cov-29.302279_pt1 | contig 51448 bp, 61 predicted proteins | sample MGYA00244041_ERZ653676 | MGnify/ENA primary metagenome ERZ653676 (study PRJEB26926, sample SAMN06165238) | human gut metagenome | biome: ENVO:00009003; feature: ENVO:2100002; material: ENVO:00002003... | reverse complement strand
AGCGGGTACACCCCGAACCGAACTTTAATTAGCAAGATTTTCAAAGATCTCTCGTACTTACAGCGTATAGCTGCTTAGCACATTATTGAATTATTAACGAACTATTGATTAATCTCTTAAAACGTTTTTTCAGTTGTTGCCTTGCTTCGGAAATATCCGCAAGTTTGGGAACCATTAAGAAACCAGCACAAGCAAAAAATGCAGCCATGTGAAAACAGTAAATCCACCCCAATAAAAAATTAGCAAAAGAATTTTCGCCAATAATATTAAACCCCTTTACTGCATCAGGAAAAGAGTGCCCCACTACAGCTAACAATATACACCAACCTTTCATCAATGTTATTTCATCAAAATATTTTTTTTCTCCCATAATTTATTGTAATTCAATTGTTAAATATTTTACAGGATGTCTGGTGCTTTGTTCTTAAAAATAAGCAGGAAACTTCCTTGTTAATTATTAACAATTTCGCTCTGATTTTTAAGGAAAAAGAATCGGATATCCTAATTAATAGAATACTTTCAACATATTAATAATTTTACCTTTCTATAAACCATTCGAAATGGAACTAATAGAACGGATAACATTGTTATAAGATATGCTTTTGGAGGAAAATATATTTTAATATTTTCTTTAAATCCTTCGCTGTCATAATTTTCAATTCTTGCCACATATTTATTAAATATCAAAGTAGGAAGATACTCAGTCATTATATCATGAAGTATATGTTGTTTAGTTGAAAGGGAAATCCATTTTTTCAAATAACACTCTTCAATAATTGAAGGGAATTCTATAGTAAATGCATGAAATTTATTATGCCCACTTCTACCTTTTACCCTCTGAGTATCAAACCAATGATAATCATTAACTATGTAGTATTTTTTTTGATGTTGAGAAATAAATATCGAAGTGTGTGGAAACAATTTATTCAAAGAAATATTACCTAATCTATCAAAATCTTCTTTCCAAATTGAAAAACCATTACTCCAAGAAGGCCAATATGACAGTTCGAAAAAAAAGTCATCGAAATTAGATAACTTTTTAGACATAAATTTATTTAAAAATCCATTAGTAAAAAAAAACAATGGTTTCTTATCTATATTTTGATTAATTTCCTTTATCATTCTTGCTAGAACTCCTTCTTTAAAAGTCACTTGGCTATTATGGAGTTTCAAGAATAGACCTTTAGCATATGTTAATACATAATATGAATTCATAAACCCTTCACATTGAGTATAATGATAATGGAGATTAGAATACTTAAATTCTTTCATCAAACAAGAAACCTCTTTATGAGGATCATTATCAGAAATAACAACTTCAAAATCCTCTAAAGGAACATCCTTGTTATCTTCATAAATACTTTTCAAAGTATTTCTTACATAATTAACCCTACCATAACAAGGCAAGCATATAGAAACAATTGGACTATTCATTAATATGTTTTATTTATATTGACTAATAATATTTGACAGCGTACCAATAGTTTTTTCAGGTGAATATTCCTCTTTTATAAATTCAGCCAACTTTGGCTGATAACTGAGTACACCATCTAAAAAACAACACACAGCTTTTCCTATATCATCTATATCATATGGATCAACAAGTGTACACATACCTTTAAAGTATTCTTTTGGACCTCCATTTTTAGTAAGAACTATTTCGCATCCAAAAAGAGCTGCTTCTAATGCAACTAAGCCTACGCCTTCGAAGGTACTAGGAAGTGCAAATACCTTAGCTTTTTGATAATAAATACTTAATTGCTCATCACTTAATAATCCGACATACTCAACATAACCATCAGACTGTTCGATAAGTTCTTCAAGCCATTGTTTCTCCTGTTCGCCATTTAGCATACCAGCCAAGACTAAATGAAACTTATATTTTTTTGCAGCTTTACATAACAAAGATACATTTTTATTTTTGCTAGCTAATCGGCTAACATGCAAACAGATATTACTTTTAGTATATTCTTCACTTTTATATTTCAAACGAAAAGGAAGTCGGACTATATGTACTAAATTATCATTGACACCTAAACTTTTAGTAAAGAACGCTTTTTCGTATTCCGATCTTACCAAAAAGCCATCCACAAGTGATACAATACTATATAAATCATTAAATTTACTACGAATCTTTAAACTTTTCGAGCCCAGGAATCGTGCAGCAAGCCCGAAAAAGAACTTAGATTTATTTGTATCTATTATGGGTGCCAACAAAATTTTAACATTCAACTTTTTCAATTCTAACACCCATTCTTTCAATATGCCACCATATTCAAAAATGATAACCATGTCTATTGTAGTCCAATCTATGTCCTCCCAAATATTAATCATTAAAACTTGGTGACCACAACTTTCAAGACCTTTTTTCCATTCTATAGCTTGAATTCTCACTCCAGACGTATTCTCAATCTGAGGTGTAACTTTGATAAATCCTATGTTCATTTTTTTAGATAATACTAATGTTAAATTTCAGAAACTAATTAAGAAACAGAGTTAAATATATGATTACTTCTCTCCTTTATATGCCTTACTTTAGAAATCTCAACGCCAATAGATATATAAGCTAAGTAAAGATAAAAGTACAAGAACGGAGTTACAGAAACAAATGCACACAAGAAAGTGGAATATAACACGGCACGCGGAAGCTTACTCTGATACATTTTTGAGATTCTTTTTCCACCCAAAGTTAAATACATTTGCACCAAAGCTATAAAGCCAAACAACCCCTCTTCAACTAAAAGATTGATTTGTGCAGACTCTGCAGTAAATATCAGTTTATCACTACGTGCATCACTAGTTCCCAGACCACACCCAAACAAAGCATTATTAAAAATAAATTCAAATCCTTTACTTACATTATTAGTACGATCTGCCGAACTAGCTTCATCTCCATTTAACGTAGAGGTTATAACATAATTAACATCTTCGTTCAAAAGCATAATGCCAAAGAAACAAATAACAAGAATTATTATTGTCAATACATTTCTTTTTTTGAACCAAAAAGTCTTGCTGTAATACAAAAAAAACAAGATTAAAACAATTAAAGCATAAGCAGTCCTTGAAAATGTAAATAATAAAGCTCCAGATAATAATGATATAATCAAAATACGTTTTGTTCCTCGAAGATAAGAACAATATTTGCTTCCAATAACAAATATAAAGCAAATTGCAATAGCCAAATATGCACCGAGTTGGTTAGGATTATCAAAAAAAGAGACCATTCTTTGAAGTCCCATTATCATCCAAGTAGAATCATAATAATCTGTAGCTCCACCAACTATTGTTCTCAATCCTTTCATGTTTGAAAGATAAGAACGAATAGAAGGTGTAGTATATTCCATAAAGCCAAATAATGAAACAAGTACGGAACTATAAACCAAGCTATTGGTTATGTTTGAAATATCTTTGGTTGAAAATTTATTTGAAGAAACAGCAATTAATAATATAATCGGGAAAATATAATCTCGTAAATGTATAAAGGAATATTTGACATCCACGAAAAGCCCAACAATAAAATAAATAAATGTTATTAAACAAAAAAAGAAAGACGCTCGCAAAAACATTTTATTTAATGTCGAAGATTGGTATACTCTAACGAAATAAATAAAAATAGCAATTTCTTTCCAAAACGAAAAGATTTCCCCACCACCCCAATTGTATGAAATAAAATCTTTCAGAAAGGAATGGAATGGTAGTAAGAAAACAAGAATGCATAAGCCAGTATTTTTCTTTACTAACAATATTGCGAGCACTATCAAAAACGATATAATCAACTCAATCATAATAATTTCAAATTTAGTATATTCCTACATATTTCCAGTTGATTATTATCAACATTAAAATAATCACTATTAATTTCTGTAGAGTAAGATTGTAAACTTAAATCTTTAAGTTTATTAAGTTGGATTGCATTTTCAAATATAGCATAATCTGCATCTGGAATTTTAGGTATACGAATTGCAATAATTTTTTTTCCTCCAACATACGCATCGAGTAATCCGGCGCTACAAAAAGAAACGATTATACTTGCTCTACCCATATCTTCATTCAGACTTAAGCCTTTACTAATTACACATTTCTCATTCAAACATAATTGGTCATAATAATTTTCAGGCATTTTAGGATGTCTCCTTATATATAATTTGTCTACCTGAGGAGCAATAATATCGATTACATTTTGAATATTGCATATAGACTCAGCCTTGGTTATTCCATATTGGTTAGAATAATCTTGCAAAAGGAAAAGAGCTGTATTTTTATGAATATCACAATGTTCATACAAAGGTTTCAGTAACTTTCCTGAAACAAGAATTTGATTATCTAACCAATTATAGTTATTTATACAGAATTTTTTTTGAATTTGTCCCCAAACTATCAGCATATCTGCACGAACTTGTGGAAAGTTACCACCATATTTCATATATTTCGGAAGAAACCAAAATAAAGTGTTAAATACCAAGGACTTTATATGTTCATATTTATTAATCACTATTGGAAGTATTCCATGTTGCAAAAGAACTTCTTTACAGTTAACCATAGACGGCATCCAATATTCCCTATTAAACAACATATATCCTTCTGCATTAGAATAGATAATGATACTGTCAGATATCTGGTTGCCAAGGATTGTGACAACCTTATTTTTGATTTTTTTTAATATGCTTTTACCATTAAATAATCTATCACGCATACCAACATTATTATAACTTGGAACACTAATTATATCAATTGGAATGTTAAATTCTCGCAAATGATCCAACAAATTGGTATAATTTGCCATAAAATGTTCCTCTGTCACAATAAAATAAATATTTTTTACCATTTTTGTTTCTTTTATTTAAATCGTCTCAAGACAGTATAAACTTTAAATCTATATGGATAAATTATAACCATACTATAAACAACGAGTAAAAGTAATTTAAATAGAATTTCAACTAGATAATTACCAGCAAATTCGTTATAAACCATATAATATCCTGCAGCAAACACTCCCCATATAATAAACGGCATAAGGAAAGATGTACACCTGGGAGCATACTCCTTGATTACCCACTTATTTATTGACCAAGACGTGACAAGCATAACGAAATATGATATGGCAAAAGCAAATACAACGCCCCATGCCCCATATTTATAGATACTTAAATAACAAATACCCATATTAGCAACACCTCCTGATACGACGCTTAATGCATTCCATATTACACGTTTGGCAAACCCTGTATTCCTCATATAAACATAGGACCATTGATAAAAGACATAGCCAATTACCAAAACAGGGATATACTTAACCGAAGAGAAATATTCTTCTTTACCCAAAACGAAGGCTAATTCCTTTCCAAATAAAATTAAAGCTAATCCTAAACTCAAAGTCACCGCCCATATCAGTTTATAGTCTTTGTCTACACTTTCATAATCGCCATCAGTCATATATTGAAAGTAATAAGGATTCCATGCAGAATGAACAATACCAATAAACACCAACATAATTAAAGCGATGTTTGTTGCAAAACTATATTGACCAGCCAGTCCAAACCCTCCATATTGACTAATCACAATTCGCCCCAATTGTGCGATAATGATACCACTCAATGTATATGGGAGGTAAGGCAAGCTATATGATAGCAAGTATTTAACATGTTCCTTCTTAACGTGAAATATACAATAAGGTTTTATTTGTCTGACCAGATATTGCCACAAGACAACCATTGCAGCAATTGTACCGATCACCTGCCCGTAATATTTATCCTTAGGAAGTAACAATATTGCTACTACAGAAAGAATAAAAGCCAAGTAGGTTTGAACGGATGATACAATCGCGATTTTCTTGCTTTCCAACAGAACACTATATATTTGGGTGAAGACTGAGTTACTCACATTATAGATTGCCACAGGCAGAAGGGCCAAAGTCAACAAATAACTAAAAGACAACTCATTTGACAACCAAGGCAATAGTAGTATACCCACTAATGACATACCCACCATCACTGAAGACATGATGATAATTGTAGTACCTACAAATTCCTTAAAGTCATCATCACTCTTTCTGTCGTAATAATAACGACTAATTCCAACTTCTGTATTGAGTGTTAAAAGAACGGATGCAATACCAACTGTTGCAAGAAACACTTGAACCACACCAAATTCTTCAACACTCAATATACGAGTATATACAGGTATAGATATAAATGCCAGTGCCTTGGTAGCTACTTGCGCAAACAAATAGTTTAATGAATGCTTTAATAAAGCTCTTACATCAGACATGACTTAATGCATTAGAAATTCTAGAAGACAATTTTGTATCATCTATAGAAATCGTAACTTTGCCTCTATTCAACAATTTTAATGAAAGGGCTCTTACTTTCTCTATAATTCTATTACTAGATACCAACAAATAGCATAGAAAACCAATTCTTGAAGAAAACGTGTTTTCACTATTCCAAAACTTTACTATATCTTTCCTCATGGATTTATATTTGAAGAAGTTACCAATAGAAACCACCTTTTCTAAATTTCCCCAATGGATAGCAGTCGATACCTCTCTGCAATTTAGGAAATCCTTAGATAAATATATTTTTCCGTGAGAGATAGCCTTCATACCTAAAGTTAGCTCAATAAAATTCTGAGAATCATAATGAAGGCGCTCAAGAGTTTCAAAAGCATCTAACAGAGTGTCCTTAGTGAACAAAGTCCAAAGAATATTTTGATAATTCGACCAAAACTTGATGGAATTTTGAATTTTATTACCATCAATTCGTTTTCCATATAATCCATTAGAATATATGTTTGTAAAAAGAGTATTATTTTTAAAACCTTCATTAAAATAACACTGTCTTCCTATAGCCATTGAATACCTTTTGTCTCCCAGCAAAAAGTTATAGCACTCCATAAGGGTCTCGTATACCAAAAAGTCATCATCTGGACTTGTCGCATAGAAACGAGCATCAGTAGTATTTAACACATGTAATATTTTTGTATAAAATGTCTTTTCCGGACACCAAATATAATTAATATTATTATAATGGTCTATATTAAATGCTCCTTCTGGAGTCGAGTCACAAATATATACCTTCATATCAAAATGAGAGTAATAACTTGCAACTCGATTTAAATAATGCTGCCGTTTATGTGTTGGTATTATTATAATTATATTATCTTTCATGCTTTATTAATTTTTAAGCCAGACAATAAGGCTTGATCACTCCAAAGATAATCCCATTCTCCAAAACGACCTATAGTCTCTATACCTTTTGATGCAAGCCATTCACGAACAATCTTTCTAGATTCATAAATTGGCTCAGTAAAGATAACATTACAATATTTCTCATACCCAAGATGGGTAAAGATTACATCTTCCTCATTAATAATACCTAATGCTATTAACTTTCCGACTGTACCATCAATAATTTCTTTTTCAGAATACTGATCGGGCTTACAATAGACCTCCATCTGAAGACTGGTACATCCAGCTGGAACATTATCAGAGCTTTTTAGTGCAGGCGAATGAACACGCGCAGTAAGGATATCTTCATCATAGATATACCACCAAAGATAAGGAGGAATATGATTTCCTTTCATTGCAACACTAACATGATAACCACAAGTAGCTTCAAGTTTTCCAGCAGCTTCTTTAACTGTAATAGGAGCATTCTCTATTGCATCTATAACTTCCGGTAAAGGCATAGAACTAATAAGACGTTCATATTGTATTTTGTCACCATTTTCTAACATTACAATCTTTGCGTCAATATCAATTGCTTTAACCTTGCTGTTTACTCTAATATTAGCTTCGTCTGCCAAAGACTTGAAAAACGTTTTAAAACCACCCTTAGCAGGATAACGCATTTCTTTTGCATAATAAGTTATCGGAGTATTAGGCGTATTGCAGCCTTCTATTACTTCGTCTATACTAGGCTGATAGAAACGTCCACCCGTCCATTCCGTACGAAGTTCTTTAGCTTCTTTCATCCAATATTTACGAGTGTATTTCATTGGAAAATTCTCTGTGAAATAATCTCCAAATTGGTAACGAAGCCAATCTTCATAATTATGAATATGCTCTGTGGAAGTAGGACGCTTTTTAAAATCTTCTACAATCTTGTCTTTCTCCCATTGCTCCAACGGGTAGAGATTGTTTTGAGCAGGATGCTTTATCCACTTTCCCTTGTAAATATTAAATGGATTACTCTCATGTCTGATAATATCACCATTTGTTGACTTGTTGAAAATTTCATTTACATCTTCATACGGACTAAACGAAAAATGAACAAAACGATCAAAACGGAATCCATTTATCTCAAAGTTTCCACAAAGTCCACCATAAGTTTCATCTTGCTCTAAAACAAGAGAAGTTTCTCCTCTTTGTTTTAACGCATGTGAAGCTCCAAGACCAGCAATACCGGCTCCTATAATCAAGTTTTTAATTTGTTCCATATTTAAATATCAAAAGTGATAGGTTCATTTTTGGCAATAAAATCCTTCAAACTCTGTAATTTAGCATCTTTCTCAGAAGTGATAACTTTATCCCATCCACCAATTTTATCAACAGGCCATTCAACATTTATATCTGCATCATTGAAACGAATGCCAGAATCAAACTCTGGTGCATACTTATTTGTACACTTATAAGAAAAAATACTATCATCTTCCAATGCTAAAAAGCCATGAGCAAATCCATCAGGGATATAGAGAATGTCATGATTATACTCAGATAATTCAAAACCCATCCATTTTCCAAATGTAGGGCTTCCAAATCGTAAATCTACTGCAACATCAAAAACAGCACCTTTTATCACACGTATCAACTTACCCTGAGAATAATGCTGTTGAAAATGTAATCCTCTAATAGTCCCCTTTTTAGACTTAGATTCATTTGTTTCCAGAAATTCTATAGGAAGTCCATTTGTTTTAAAAAAACTTGCCTCAAAATCTTTTATAAAATATCCTCTTTCATCCTCAAAAACATGAGGGTGAATTATCGTAAGCCCCTCAATAGGAGTTTTTTCTAATGATAATGCCATAATATTATATTATTTAATTAATTACATTGTTGTTTTCATCCATTCAATAGTTCGTTTTACACCATCTTCAAAGCTAACTCGAGCTTCATACCCAGTATCTTCTATCAATAAAGAAATATCAAACCAACTATTTTCATATCTAGTACCATCATCAGGACGAGCACCAATTTTTATAAGGTCTGGTTTACCGCAGATATTGCCAATCTCTTTTAAATAATCAGCTAAGATGCGTAATTTACCACTACCTAAATAATAAGTATGGTGTCTTGTGGCTTTCTCGCCTAATAAATAAGCTGCATAAACCAAATCCTCTATATAAAGGAGATCGTAAATTTGCTGTGCAGGTCCGAACGAAGCAACGTTATTATTTAGTAATTCTTTAATGGTGTAGCCTACAATATTGCCATTAATGCTATAAGGACCATAAAGATTAGAGAATTGCATCCATACATAATCAATGCCATATTTTTGGCATTCTACATCTACTAAACAATGAGTAGAATGTTTACATATACCATATATGTTGTTTACTGCTTTTCCCGAGAGATTTAAAATATTCTCAGCAATTCTTTCAGTTACAGTTCCTGCAAACAGAATTTTCTTGCAACCAAGTTTAGAAGCAACCTTAACAGCATCACAGGAATATTTGGCATTCATAAGTTGGATAGAATAATCTGCTCTACCAGTTCCACCAGCAGACATCCAGGCTAAATGATAAAAAGCATCATAATCACCTTCTGCTATCAAATTTGTTAAATCTTCGATTTGCGAAAGTTCACAACAAACAATTTGTATATTATTGCCAAGCTCCTTTAATTTGCTAACATTTGTCTGTTCGTTTCTTACAACAGCTATAACCTGAACATTATTGTTAACAAGTTCACGAACTAACCAATAACCAACAAAACCGTTGGCACCAGTTACTATAACTTTTTTCATGATTTACCAGTATTTATATATTTATCTATCTCTTCCAAACAGATATCATATACATTATCTGTCTTATATCGCTTATACCAATCGGCTACTAATGATATACATTGTTGCATATTCATCTTTGGTTTCCAACCAAGGCGTTCCTTTGCCTTATTAATGTTTAGCATCAACAAATTTGCTTCATGAACAGCATTTGAATCTGAAGAATCAACAAGTTCTCCATATCCGTAGTTTTCAACAAGCGCTGATGCCACTTCCCAAACTGTAGAAACGCTTTCTGCCTCTGGTCCAAAATTCCAGCCTTCACAATATTCTGTAGGATTCTCCCACATTTTCTTAGCCAATAACATATAACCGGACAATGGTTCCAACACATGCTCCCATGGGCGAACAGCCTTTGGAGAACGGATATCTATCACCTTGGTTGTCTCCAAAGCCCGAATACAGTCTGGTATAATACGATCTTTTGCCCAGTCACCACCACCTATTACGTTACCAGCTCTTACAGAAGCAAGACTCACGGTGTGCTTCTTTCCATAGTCAGCAGGATTGAAGAAAGAACGTCTCCATGACTGAATAGCCACCTCACAAGCACCCTTAGAAGAACTATATGGATCATAACCACCAAATGGGTCGGTCTCTACATATCCTTCCAATTGCTCATTGTTATCATAGCACTTGTCGGTAGTAATCATCACACCCACTTTCACACTCTTGGTAGCACGGATAGCTTCCATTATATGAATAGTTCCCATGACGTTCACTTCGTATGTCTCTACAGGAATCTCGTAGGAAAGGCGAACCAATGGCTGCGCAGCCAAGTGGAATACTATCTCAGGCTGATACTCTGCAAAGATTTGCTTCATCTTCTCTCCGTCACGAATATCAGCACGGATGTCAGCCTTTATCTTTGAGCCGATGCCTGAAAGTACAAAATTGTCACGCTCTGAAAATGGGTCAAGGCCTACGCCTACTACCTCGGCACCCAACTCATGGAGCCAGATGGAAAGCCAGCTTCCTTTGAAACCAGTATGACCAGTTACAAGAACACGCTTTCCTCTATAGAAATTATCATAAACATCTATCATTGCATTATTTTTTAAATATTCCCAGTTATTTTTCTAGCCTCAATATTAGGAACGTCTCGTTCCCAACGTTTCCATGGCGCTTTATCTTCTGCCAGCATCTTTTCTAGCATCATTTTTTCACGAATATTATCCATACACTGCCAGAATCCCTCATGTATATAAGACATCAGTTGTCCTTGTTTTGCGAGTTCCACCAATGCCGTTTTCTCAAAAACACAATTGTCACCATCCAACAAGTCAAAGACTTTTGGTTCAAGAACCATATAGCCTGCGTTTATAGGAGCCCCATCAGATGCATTTTTTTCACGAAACGAACGAACTGCATTATCACCACTAATATCAAGAATACCTTTATCTTGTGCCATTTTTACTGCTGTCAGTGTAGCTAACTTACCATGGCTTTTATGGAATGCTACAAGTTTGTCTATCTCAACATCACATACACCATCACCGTATGTCATTAAGAAAGGTTCATCTCCAACATATTTCTGAACTCGTTTAATTCGGCCACCAGTCATTGTATTATATCCCGTATCAACAACAGTAACTTTCCATGGTTCCAAATTGCTATGATGAACAGTCATCTCATTTTTACCATTACGATAATCAAAAGTTACATCAGAATTATGAATAAAATAGTTAGCAAACCACTCCTTGATATATTCTTGTTTGTAACCTGCACAAATTATAAACTCAGTATGTCCATAATAGGCATACTCTTTCATTATATGCCACAAGATGGGCATACCGCCTATCTCAATCATAGGCTTTGGCTTGAATTGACTTTCCTCAGAAATTCGAGAGCCAAAACCGCCTGCTAATAAGACAACTTTCATAATTATATTATTATCGTCCAACATTAATTTGGACATATGATATATACTAATTTTAAATTAACGAGAGTATAAGACGAAAGAAAGAATTATACATTTTGGTATTATACCCTAAGTTATTGCACCAACTTCCTTAAAATAGCCGCGACAGCGCAATCTTGCAGAATCAACTGAAAGAATGTATTTTTAGGAATAAATGCTCATTGTCAGCTATATAGCCTACAAAAGAAGTATTTTTACCTTCCATCTACATCCTCATTGGAGTACATTTATAACTCATTGATAGTTCTTTTCTTTATAAATATTTTATAGATATAAGAACTAGCTTTCTGCTGAACAACGTCAAATCCTACTATACATAAGCATGTAACCAAAATCGCCAGAAATGATAATATAAAACAGCTATCATATAACGATGCCCAATAATTATATATAGGTTTCGATATTTCTGTGACCAAATAAATCGACAAACAATGTTTACCTAACCAATTTATTATCTTTGAATGGAAAACAGGTAAACTTTTGAATATATGGAAAAGAGAAATACCTATACCTATCACTATTGGATTGCAATACCATAATAATCTCCATGATACACTTGGGGTAACGAAAAAATACGCCCCAACAACACCTATAAATTCTAATGAAATTAAAATGAAGAAACATGAAAGCCAACGCTTTATAGAATATTCTCTGCAATACATTTTTACATATCTTCCAATAAGATATATTGTCAGCATTCCCAACAATGAACTGCCCGAATGAAAACTAGTTATATATAATCCAACACAATTTATAAATAACAGCACACATAAACTTTTTCCAAACGTAACCCTACTAATATTACTAATACCTTGATTTATTAGGGGGCTAAGCAAAAAGATGCAAACATATTCAGTCAAAAACCACCAAACATGTGTAGAGATAGGTTCAAAATGCAACAACATTTCTTTTATTGTCATCACCCCCCCATACCAATCATCTTCTGTATCAGAAAAACGATATAAAAGTAGAAAGAAGCTTGAAAAAATAATGTAAACAACTTATATGAGGATAATTTTAATCCAAAATAACCAGAAATATACATAAAGCAACATACTGAAGGGAAACATAAACATAAAATGACTAATTCCTCAACAGCCTTGCCATCACTTATCATTGAACCCTGGCTTAAAATCCCCATTAGACCTTTTCCATGAACAAACATATGCAGGATGCATATACTAAACATACATAAAAATCTAAGAAGTTCTATATTACTTAATCGCTCCTTCATATCTATGCCATTATCTTTTTATAAATCTTCTCTACATGCTCTTTCTGCTCTTCAACAGAACATAGTCGAGAATTATCACCTTCCAAAAACGCCTTTGTCTCAAGATAAAAACCAGGCTTGAACTCTACATCAAGATGGTCATCTATCTCTACAGGATTAATAGCTACACTACCAATCTCTTGAATCTGAAGTTTTTCCATAGGGCGCAAATACAGACGGTGTTTTGATGTAAGAACTTCTACACCCCAACGACCAGGAGCAGCCCAATTAGCAGCATAGTTGAACAACGCACCTTTATCAGTAATTCCTGAACCTGCAAAAACTGTAGGCTTGTGCCAGGTAAGTTCACCAGCAGTCACACAATTCATTTGAGTAGGGGTTCCACCTAAGAAAAATGCCAAGTCTACAACATGTGAGGAATTAGCATAGAACCAATTGGAAAGATCTTCAGCCGAATGGCCACTTTTCTCTATTACGTGTCCCCATTCTGTAAACTCAAAATTGAAAGATTTTACGCCACCATCTTCAGCTATAATCTCTTGTGCTTTCAAAACAGATGCAAAATAACGTCTATTATATGCATAGAAGACATTTGCTTCCTTTTGCTTAGCCATTACAACAACGTCATTCAATTCATCTGGAAACAAGAAACCAGGCTTTTCACAAAATACGTTTTTTACACCATATTTCAAAAGTTCCTTTGTATTTGAGGCCAGCTCACAAAGAGGAGTTGCAATAATCGCATAGTCGGCAACAGTAGGCGACGAGCTTAGAAATTTTGTCAAGCCACCAGTAATAACAGTTTCTCCAACATGTTCCTTAAAGACAGAGGCACTCTTCTCTCCCCTACCAACTACTATAAAATCTTTGCCTAAAGCTTTTAAAACTTTTGCATATTCTTCTGCGATGCCACCAGCACCAATTAACCAAATCTTTTTCATAATAAAACGTCTTAAAATTATGTTATAGGACAAGCATCAGAAGTCCAACCCTTAATTCTATTTATAAATGGAGCAATAGTACTCAAATAAGTCTTATGATAATATGAAGATTCTGCATAAGTAGCCAATCGGCAATTACCTTTTTCCAGTAATTCATCTACAAGAATACCAGAAAGACCACTTTGATAATGTACTTTCACATCATGTTCTTCCCCATTAATGAAAACCTTACCAGTTCCTTCATAATATAATATCGTATTGCTACCATTTTTAATTACTACTTTAGCATCTTCAACGGCTTTCATTGTGGATAGTAGACGAAGTTCACTTCCGTTATCTGTAGTAAACACCTCTTCCCCATGAAGTTCTACATATCCTGCTCGTTTACTATCTATAACTTCAGGTTCAACTCCATCAAGATTAACTGATAATGACTTACTTCCTGACAATAACATAAATATGTCAATATAGTGTACAGTATTACAGCAAAGTCCCCAATCGGTATCCTCATAATCAAATGAAACCGGTTTAGTTGAATCTATATACTGAGAAATAAGTGAATATCCATCCCACATTCTGCGAGGACAATTCACCCATGTTTTTACTCCTTTCTCATCGATGAGCTGCTTAATTTCCTCATATTCAGACATTCTAGTGAAAAGAAATTTCTCTAACACCATATATTTAACTTTTTTGGAAGCTAAAACCTGCTTAACAATGATTGCACGTGGTTTAGAACTAGAAGCTACTATTAGGACATCAATATTATTAGGAACATCTTCGAGCGAATCAACGAAATGGGCAGTTTTATTCTCTGACTCTACTTGATTATAGCGCTCCTCTGCCACTTTTAAAGATTCTCTACTGAGATCATACACCCAAATATCTAACTCATTTTTGGAGGTTTTTACTCCCTGTAAATGACGAGAACCTAATTGCCCCGCACCTGCTATTAAAATCGTTTTCATTATCCAAAATTAATTTTATGTAATTATCAGATTATATATAATTATTTTTTTATATGCTTTACTAAATCCTGTGCCTTTGCATACTCTTGAGGAGTACCTATATCAATCCATGTTCCATTAAGTGGATAACGAATCACTTTCTTACCTTGAGCGATAAGCTTCTCAACAAGATGAGTGGCATGGAAGAATGTATTCTCTGGGATCTCAGCAAGAGCACGCTTTTTGATAAGGTAAATACCAGCATTTGCATAATAATTATACTTCGGCTTCTCAATGAGTCCCTTGATATTACGACCATCCAAATCAAGAATGCCTAGTTCTATACTGATATTGTAAGGAACTGCTGCAACTGACATTTCTGCATCATTCTGTTGAAAATGAAGAAAGAAGTCCTCATAATCAATATTCGTAAAGAGGTCGGAATTCATCACAAGAATAGTATCATTATAGAAGGTATCTACAAACTTAATGCTGCCAATAGTACCAAGAAACTTTGGCTCTCGGAAAGTACGGACCTGTATTCCATCACGAGGAGTGGCAAAATGTTCCTCCAACTGTTCTGCAAGATAATTTACAGTTACATCAATATGATTAACTCCATAAGAAATCAATCGGTCTATGTTATGATCTATGATACATTTTCCACCAACTTCGAGCAATGGTTTCGGAGTCTTTTCTGTTAAAGGACGAAGACGTTCTCCCTTTCCTCCTGCCATAAGAACTGCATCAATAGGAAGTCGAGTAATATACTTTTCAAGATTGACTATATCAACAATATGATTCACAGAATCAAGAATCGGAACCAACTTCATTCTCTTCAATTTCTGCTCATGAAGATGCTGTACATCATCATTAACTCCTTTACGAAGATAGTTAAAATCCTTGTGCATCACTTTCTCTATAGAGTCATTCACAGAAATACCTGCTATCAAAGCACGTCTTGAATCACCATCTGTCAATGTACCCACCATTTTGTCTTCGTCATCAACAACAAACAACACCAACGGATCAGGCATTAAAGTATTTATAACTTTTAATGCAGATAAAAGCGATTGTCTTTTGTTAATTATATGTTTATTTTTCAAACTCATGTTTTTGCTTTTTAATAATAAGATGTGGAGATTGACCGAATACAATGCTATCAGAAGGTATATCTTCGTTCTTTATTAGCGTACCGGCACCTATTTTCACATTATTACCCACATTGCATCTTCCCAATATACTTGAATTAGCAAACATCTGTACATTTTCTCCCAATACAGGATAATAGATTTCTCCATTTTTACCATCTGTTCCACCAACAGTACATCCTTGATAAAAGAAAAAACCATCGCCATATTTAGCTCTTCCCATGACAGAGCCTAAAGGATGTTCCGCTCCAAACTTTTGCGGTAACTCTATTGCATAGAACAAATCTACGCTATTCATTATTTTATTTAGATAGTAGATTTTATCGCACAGTATAGTATTTTGTGTATTAACATATATCTCATGAGACAGATAATACAGAAAAATCATATATTGTACAGAATGATACGGGTTAAATCTTACATTTTTATGCCCCCCCCACATCAATTTTGAAGTATTTATTAGAGGATGCCCAAAAGTTTGACTCACATTTTTCCAATGCTAAATCTATATAATCAGAAATAACAGACTTTTCAATATTGCTTAGCAGGAAATGACTCTCTAACTGAAGAATCAATTGAATAATTATATCTTGCTTAGGAATTTGCAACTTCATCATAAGGCTATCTCCAACTTTGTGCTAATTGATAAACTTCATGATATTTTTCCTTATTCTCAAAGAGGAATTTTGCTATAACCTGCATTAATTCATAATCTTCTTCTGAATCAATATCAAGTACACCAGTATCATCCATAACAATGGCATCACATTTCTCATCCAACAAGATTGCCGGTTCTATTTCTTTCAATGCAGTTGAAGAATATGCATAGATGGATGCATTCATGTCATAAAAGACAGGCGCTTCCTGGCGAGTTGTGTAATGAGAAGGAAACGCTAAATCGTAGAAATCGCCTTTCTTGGTTACCATGTTGAAATATGGATTTCTTCGAGAATTGGCAACAGAAAAGACAGCACGAACATCATTTCTTGCAATCTTTCTGTTGATTGCATTTTTTATATCCTCCACTGTTCTCAAAGGAGAAGTGATATCCAAATCCACTACCATGTCATAAGCCTTACCAAATTCTTTCTCAGCTCTCAACAGACAGTCTTTAATGACATCGACTTTTGAGACTTTATCTCCTGCCAAAGAAGAATCACGCCATAACTTAGTAACAGCAACCCCTTTCGCTGAATCCATGATATTCATCAAGTCTTGGCTATCAGTATTAACTACAACATCGTAGGTGTTTACAGAACTACCATACTTCTCTATGTAAAGTGTAATTCCTGCCACAGAATACCATGCAAGAGGTATGTCTAAAAAATCACGTGCATTTTTACCTTTCACTCCTTTTGAACCTGCACGACCACATAATGTAAATAAGATATTCATAAATTATTCTCCTTTAGCTAATTTAAGTACATGGAAAGCATGTTCCATTGTACTGTCATTTTCAATTTTATTGTTTATAATCTCGAAGAAATGTTCAATTTCTCGCATCTGATACTCATTTCTTTCACTTGGCAGCTGAATGACTCTACCTGTTCTCAAATATTCAATTCTGCCGTCTTCTATATCACATCGTATAGTATCATCTGGCAAGAACATTTCTAATGTACGAATCATTGAACGGCCAAAATAATCCAAATGTAATTCTATTGAAGTTGTAGATGTTCTACCGATATATATAGCAACATCATCACTATCAATTTCAAGATTTGATATTTTTCTCTGTATAGAATATGTCTCTACCGGAGTACCAAAAAGCCATGTCAGGTAATCCCATTCATGAATGAGATCGATTCCGACACCACCGCCCATGTCTCGATGCGCACTATAGCACTTACGATAATCCTGTCCTGGACGCCAGTCTGGCAGATAACTTGAACTGATAGCTCGTACAGAAAACGACTTTGAAAAATCAATATTCTGCTTTACATATTGCAGGGCTGCACTATATCTAAGAGGGCATGCAACATAGCAGATGGTATCCTTTAAATCCTCAAACAGAGAAGTATCTATATCTGTTTTGTCAAATACAGGCTTCTCTATAAAAAAGGATTTAGTTCTATGCTTAAACTTCTGTATCGTATCATAATGAACCGATGTTGGATTCGTAACAAACACGACATCGTACATTATATTCGATTCCGCAATATCGTCATATGAATAGATAGATGTAACTAATGGTCGAATATCCAAAGGAACATCACTTCCTACTTTGCTACGATATAAATCAATAGTAAAGGTATTACCTTTTTGATTGAGATACTCGCAAACATTCCTCAAATGACGCTTACCTATCGAACCTAATCCACAAAAAGCAATTTTGTAATTACTCATTTTTACTGTTCTATTTCATCAATTATTGAAAGCAAAGTTTTATCTTTCTCGAAATCCCAGTCAGGAGTAATGCCATTCTCAACTTGATTAAAGAATGCATTTATTTCCTCTCTATAAGGATTTTCTGTAATAAAATCTGCATAACCATCAACATGCTCTGCCTCTTCTTCTATATTTACCCGAAGATCCTTTTTAGATTCCAGATAATCATATTCATATAAAGAATCTGAAGTACCATTCCAAGTCAGATGTAGTTTTTCACCATACACCTCTAAATGACGTGTTGCTTTTCTAGACACAACATCTACAGCAAATACACCTTTAGCTCCAGTCTCATGTTCTATAGTTATCAGATAGTTATCTGCGTAATCTATGTTAAGATCAGTATTCTTACTCTTGATAGCACTTACTTTTGCTATATCACCAAAGGCAGATACCAACCAAGGCATATCAATAGCCATAATCTCACGACAACCATTTGTTCTCGGATTACCGATAAAATAGTTATTATAACTCTCCCAAGGATGCCAATCTGGTAAATACTGTCCTACATGATAAATGTAGTTTAACTTCTCATTACATGGGCGAACCTTATTGATAATTGCCTTTGTATCCTCTTCGTACAAAAATGTTGAAGAAAGGAATAACACACAATTATTATCATGAGCAAGTTTTATATTCTCATCATACAGATCACTTACCAGATTTATCTCTGTAAAAACATGTAGTTTATTCTGTAAACACAGATTGATTAACTTTGCATGTGACAAAGGCGATGTACAAACAAAGGCACAAGTAGGATTTTCCTTATCAATTGCCTCTTGTAAATCATTATAACAAGATACACCTAAATCCTCTGTTACTTGCTTAACACGTTCCATTTGGGTATCAATACCAAAGATTTCAACGTCTTTTCTTTCTTTCAAAAGACGAATTCTTCTTTTTCCCATAGACCCCAATCCGATAACTATAACTTTCATACTCCTAAAGTTTTATTTCTTCATCAATTGAATAATCTTGTTGTGCAACTCTTCCTGCCACAACATCCCAATAAGAAGCCTTGATACCATTGTCGCTACGCTTTACGGTCATATTATCCTCAGAAAGAATCTCACCTTTCTTGATAGGACGGCTTGCAACAATACGTTTCAAAACTACCTTTGAGATTTTCTTTTCACTCTCATTTGGCTGCTTTATTCCATCTCCCAAGGCCTGCTCAATATGGCGAATGGCAGATACCATTGCCTTGAGTTCCTCAGGATTCAAGGAAGCCTTATGGTCTGGTCCTTCCATATTTTGGTCAAGAGTGAAATGTTTCTCAATAATCTCTGCTCCCATAGCAACAGCTGCTATTGGAACTTCAATTCCCATGGTATGATCTGAATATCCAACCCTGCACTTAAATGCTTCCTTCATTGTCTGCATAGCTCGAAGGTTGACTTCATTCATAGGACATGGATAATTGGTTGTACAGTGTAAAATAGAGATATCCTTGACACCTGCCTCCTGCAATGTATCATAAGCAATGGCAACTTGTGCCAAGTTTGCCATGCCTGTAGAAAGTATAACAGGCATTCCATATTTCGCAACAGAGCGAAGATATGGAATATTAGTGATATCACCTGAACCTAACTTGATAAAAGGCATTCCTAGGTTCACCAGAAAATCTAGAGACTCTGTCTCATCCGCTGTGGAAAGAAACTTGATACCGATTTCATCACAATGCTGTTTAACCAACTGGAAATTATCATAGGACAACTCCAATTTCTTCAGCATCGTAAACTGGTCATCATCATTATTGAGATTTTTCTCCTGATACTCTGCTTTCTTGGTACCTTTGGTTATAATAAGTTCCGTTTTCCAAGTTTGGAACTTCACGGCATCAACACCGGCAGCTTTTGCAGCATCGCAAAGCTGCAATGCCAAATCGAGACGACCATTATGGTTTACTCCTGCCTCTGCTATAATGTATACATGTTGATTAGTCATTAGTATCCTTGAAATATAATCCGTTATATTTAAGCATCATGATGCCTTCTTTGTAAGAATCTAAAGAAACTTGATTCTCATTACCATTCAGATTGTTTAATATCAAATTCATGAAATTAACTCCACATCCATAGGCATGAGGATAACCTCCACCAAACCTAGGATTAATCTCATTGATATAAACTTCTCCATCATTAGATACAAATACATCAATATCGATAGGACCATAAAGGCCTTTGATATTCTGTACCTTTAAAACCTCATCTATAACATTTTGAGAATGAACAGAAATTGCCTTATCTGTTTCTCCAGCTCTCATTGCAAGTTTCTCCTTGATAAACATTGAAACGAGCTTCCCTGATTTTAAATCAAAGAAAGTATCAACCCCATATTCCTTTCCTGCAATAAATGGCTGATAGATATACTTTGGTTCGGTCTTCAGCTCTTCAATATCCTCAAAGCTATTAATCTTCTTTATGCCAATACTGGCACTTCCATCTCTCAATTTAGCAAATAGAGGGAACTCCCATTCTTTACTATTAAGTTTGTTCAAAGCATCTTCTGCCGAACCAACAGTTTCTACTAGTTTAAGAATACCTTTATATTTATTGTAAAACTCAAACTTATCAAAAGTGGACTCTACAAAATCAAGATTTGAGAGTATAAGCTTTACACCAAGTTGATCAAACTCCTGCTTGTAATGAGAAAGAAGAACTAATTCAGGATCTATCAAAGTAATGATAGCACCAACTTCCTTCTTTTTGCAAATCTCTAAAACCTTGCTGATATAGAGGTCAAGATGTGCAAAATCCTTATCTATACGAAAATATTCATCACCAAAATATAAAGCAGGAGCCTTATCGCTCATATCCAAAGTATAGACCTTTCGGTTTTCCTTATGGAAAGCTTCTTTGAAGTATTGAACAATTTCAACACGTCTTCCTGGACTAAGAATTAAAAGATTCTTCATAATTACAATTTACTTTTTTGAATAAACTCTTTAGTTGTCCATTTCTCCCGGACAACTTCCTCGTTACCATTTTCATCAGTAACTATAACTGTCGGAAAATATTCTATGAATAATGGAGTCATTGACATTGTATATGCACCCACATTATATATCGTTATTCTATCACCCTTTGTCAACTCTGGTTGATTATCCAAAGTCAAGAAACGGTCCATCTCTATACAAGTATAACCTGTAACGATTTGCTTTTCTTTCAAATTACCGGATTTAGTATAAAGTGAAGATACAAAAGGTGGGGCTTTCATTTGAGAAGCTACATGTTTTACAGAACCATCAGTAAAGACAAGTCTTCTATCCTTAATATCCTTAACGTCAATCACAGAGCATACATAAGAAACCGGTGAAGCTATCAATGCAGCACCTGGTTCAACAAGAAGTTGTACTTCTTTAGAAATTTGATAAGCTTCAAGGACATCGACTATCGTAGAAGCATATTCTTCAAAGGTCGGAGTACCAGGTTTGTCACCAAACAAACAACCACCTAAATCCAAATATTCTAATGCAGGTATCTTTTTACTTACTTCGCAGAGATGCCTAGTTATACTATTAAAGATTCTCAAGCTCTTTGTACGAGTACTATGATGTCCATGCAAGCCTACAACTTTAACTTTCTGTAGATGACTTAAGCGGTTTAAAGCCTTATCAAAATCACCATTTTCAAGATTAAAACCAAAACGTCCAGGTTCTTCTCCTGGAATAGTTTCACCAGGACATTCACGTTCCAAATCAAAATTAATGCGCAAACCAACCTTGATGTCATGAGTGAATGACTTTATATTCTCTTCAATGAAATCAATCTCTGCAAAAGAGTCAAGGTTTACAATACTGCCTTTTTTTAACGCTAGCAATAAGTTGCTTAAGCCTTTATGTGGACCATTCAGTATGATATTATTTGGCTGATTACCCACATAAGTAGCTAATTCATACTCTGGTTCTGAAACAACTTCTGCCATAACCCCTTGTTCGTGCATCCACTTTACAAGCCAAGGTAAGTTATTCGTTTTATAAGAATACCCTATTTGAAAATTCGGCCATAAAGTTTCAAAAGCCGCGCGCAATGATGCTAAGTTCTTCTGAAGCTTAGATAAATCTATATTATAATAAGGTGTCGCTATCATTTAAATAACATTTAATCTGTTCAACTATCCGTTCTGATGCATGACCATCTCCGTAAGGATTGTCTGCCATCTTACATTTATTATGAAATTCTTCTGTCTGAAGTTCTTTCAACGCATTCTGCATACCAAGTTCGGTACCATCACAACATTTTATGTTCGATGTTATTAATCTTCCCTTTTGTCTATCACCAATGTTCAAGACCGGAAGTTTAACGAATGGTGTTTCAAAAATACCACTAGAAGAATTTCCTACCATCATAATTACTTGGTATAGAATACTAATGTATCTCTTTTGACCTAATGATGCGACAAAATGGAAATTATCTTTTTCCTCCGCATATTGTTGAAGAATATCGTTTATCAAATTGCCACCAATATCTGAATTTGCTTTGGTAAACAGAATCTCACAATCGGAACATTCTTTTTCAAGAGATGCTAGAAGATTATTAACTCGCTGGATATTTTCTGGTACAGATAATGTTGTTTCAGAATGATAAGTACCTAATATCCACTTTTTAGCAGGATCAAGTTTTAATGATTCAGCTAATTGAAAGCGGTTTAACAATTCAATCTTACGGAAATTATCTAGGTTTGTCTCACCGGTAACATATATATTGTCTGAACTTTGGCGCATAGCTCTGATACGAGCAGCAGATTCTTCAGTACCAGGGAAATGAAGAGCCGACATCATTGTCACTGCATTTCTCACTTCATTGTCAATTGCCCCCTCTGTGATATCTCCTCCTGATATATGAGCAACAGGAATTCTCATAACCAAGGCTGTACCTACAATTGGAAGCAACTCATATCTATCTCCCAAAACCACTATCATATCTGGCTTCAAGCGATTGAATGCATCTGTCATTCCAATGGAACAGAGTCCCATTGATTTGGAGATACCAACAGATGTTTCAGAAGAAAGAAGCATCTCCACCTTCTCATCGATATGATATCCATCCTCTTCTATTGCCTGATACGTAAGTCCTTGTTCAGGAGAAAGATGCCCACCTGTAACTACTAACTGTAGTTGCAGGTCTTCATCTTTATCTATTCCATCTATCACCCATCGCAAGAGCCCGTATTCAGAACGAGCGCCTGTGATAACGCAAACCTTTTTCATTTTGAATATTCTCTTATTGCCTCAACAATACTATCAGCATTCCATCTTACATCTTTAACAGAACGATTACAAACTTCTTTAGATATGTGTTCCTGACCTCGAGGAATAACACCTATAACATTGAGACCAAGCTCTTTTGCCTTATCCATCTCCCATTGCATCCACTCACTATGTGATGCAAAAACACCAGCTATCGCCAACAACACATCAGACTCTTGCAAACGTTTAGTAATATTGGCTTTGACAACTGCTGCTTTCTCAGAATTAATGGGGCAATCTTTTTCAACCTGCATATAAACAGCAGAGAAATAGCCCCTACCATTTAATAAGTTCTTTAAACTCTGCAAGGTATCATCATGATCCCAGCTATGACTTATAAATAAAGAATATGTTTTTGCCATAATTCTACGATTTTAATAGTTCTACCAATTTTTGTTTTTGAGATAGATATGATGTTTTCATCATTTTATCCGCTCTGCTAAGAAAACTTTTTTCATATTTATCAGAGAGTTCCTTCTTATTCAAAACTAGAGAACATGAAGCCAATGTTGCCAACGTCCATATTTCATAGTCGGTATTTACTTCATCTTCTACATAATTTCTATTACTTTCAAAAACTTCTCTGTATATATGTTTAGCTATAACCTTTAACTCCATTTTCTCTTCACATTCTTGCAAAAGTGAAGCTCTGAGAAGTAAACAGAAGGCATAGTTTTCACCATTATAGTAGTCTGAATAAATACTATAAGCCTTCTTGTAATAATTTATAGCCTTGATAATGTCACTCTCTGCATTTGAAAGATAAAACTTCCGCTTAAAGATTGCTCCTAACAGCCCATTAGTTTCAGGATCAACAGTATTTTCAAGGGGACTTAAAATACTTAAAGCCTCATCTAATGCTTCTTCTGGAGATGGCTTTTCTGATTTATATGCACAAAGAGCCTTTTGCTGTCTAAAATAAGGATCAAAAGGAACATCTTCTATCAATGAAGTAAAAAGAATTTTAGCTTCCTCGAATCTTTCTTTTTTTCTCAGGGCTATAGCCTCTTTTATTCTTTCAAATAATGGCTTAGAATCCTTCTTCTGTAAAGTTTCATCCGCATCTTTGACGGGTTCTCTCAAGGCAGGAATAAACTTATATAATGGACTGTCAACTTGATTCTCTTTTACAATGGAATCAATTATTGCCTTAAGTCTAATTTTTACACGCTCAGCCTCTTCTGCGAACTTTTTGCGATTTCTAACATATGTATAAGTCAGTGTACGATTATGATTCAAATCAAAGAAGAATTTATCTTCAGTTTCCATCATTATTATCGTACGATTCTTCCTTACTCCATGTCTGACACCCAATTCATATATTGCATTGGGATTCAAAGTTGTCAAATCTGCTACAACCAAATCAGACTCTAGAATACCATAATACATGCTCTCGTCTATTAAGCCGCTATCTAATACCTCATCACCACGAATACATTCGAAACCGCTTTCTGTAACAGCAGGTTTTATAATTTCATGATAAATCTGATCCAGATTAATCTTCTTACCAGAAGACAAATCCGGCCGGGTACCATATCCCATAACAACAAAACACCTCATAATAATATTCTTATTAAAGAAAAAGTGGGCTGTGGAGGCTTTTCACCTCGGAGCTTCTACCATATCTATTACCTTCAATGACTTTTACAATACCTTTTAGGTTCGTGCACAGCCCAGATGAAGCTCCAGCCCACCATCCTAATAGTTCTCCATTTTTCATACCGTTTGAATTTATTTTCTCAATCAGCGTCAAAACTGATATAGTTCCTAACATCAACTGGAAATAGGTTGCGGCAGGAGCTCCAAACAATACTGTAGAAATCATATCCAGAATAAATACGATCATATTTATATATTCAAATCAGAAGGACGAACAGAACTTGGAATATTCACTACTCTATCTGCAAACCAGATAGTATTCTCCAAGCCATCGTTCTCACAATTCTCAAACATTGGTAAGCGATTCATCAACTCCCAGATTGGGCGAGTCATCACTCCATTGTCATTTGTCTGAGTAAGGAAGTCTATCTGAGCCTCCTTATCTTTCAAGATAACAGCATTGAGCCAATAGTTGGAAACAGTATTTGGAGAATCTACGAAGAACTCGATATCTGGTACATTCTTGAAGTACTCCTCATATTCAGCAGCAACCTTACGCTTGCTTGCTAGATACTTGTCAATGTTCTCCAACTGGGCACATCCCATAGCTGCATTGATATTTGGCATACGATAGTTGTAACCTACATGGTCGTGGCGGAACTCCCAACGATGTGGTATTTTTGCCTGTGTGGTGATATGCTTTGCGTATGCTCCCAACTCCTCATTATTGAAGAGCATCATACCACCGCCACCAGTAGTGATGGTCTTGTTACCATTGAAGCTAATCGCACCAATCTTACCAAATGTACCTGTATGCTGTCCTTTGAATGTAGAACCAATACTCTCTGCCGCATCCTCTACAAGTTCGATATGCCACTCTTTACAGATAGCTGCAATCTCATCAATGCGGACAGGGTGACCGAATGAGTGCATAGGAACGCATGCCTTGACACGACGACCAGTATTCTTGTTATAGCAAGCCAAGTCGTCCTCTTCGAAAGCAAAATCCTTGCTTTCTGGAAGTTCTCCCTTGCGAGCGTTCTTGCGAACCTCTGCATTCTTCTCAAGCCATGCCTTCAAAGAATCTGGAGAAAGACCCATTGTTGAACGATCCACATCGATGAATACGGCATGAGCTCCAATATAGCTCAATGCATTGCAGGTAGCAATGAAAGTAAGAGCCTGAGTCAACACTTCATCATCTTGCTTTACACCTACGAGTAACAAGCTCATGTGAAGGGCATTGGTACCACTTACACATACCACAGTCTTCTTGGCACCTGTGTATTTTGCCATATCTTCCTCGAAGCGAGCCACAAACTTACCAACGGATGAAACGAAGGTTGTGTCGATACACTCGTTGAGGTATTTCTTTTCATTACCTGCAAAAACAGGAACAGCCAGAGGAGTAAACTCCTGGTTGCCATAAACTGACTTGATAAAGTCTATCGTTTTCTTAAAATCTGCCATTTTATTGAAAATTACATTTTTTGATCCAAGTTCTTACCTTTTTCCTCATGCTCAAAGTTAGGTATAAACTTCTTGATTGATGTCACGATTTCAGCCTTGGTGAAGTCAGGCTCTGCAAAGATGCCCTCCAACTCATCAAAGAACTGGTTAATCTCTGGCATCGGGCGACGGGTTGTCTCCTCTACTACACCGAGTGCTGAGAATCGAGTCATATTGATTTTCTCACCAGGAACATAGAATTCCTCGTAAGCTTTCTCGCCAGTAGTATCACTCTTGAAGTAAACGACAGGATAGTTATCACTCTCGTAATCCATATCTGCAGCATACTTCTTTGCCTCTGGATCATTCTTGCACTCTACCTTCTTGAATCCTTCTGCCTTTACGAAGTCATCGCAGATAGATGAGAAGGTAAGCATCTGCTCTTCACCCAGCTTTGGGAAGAACACCTCACCGCCATTACCAAGGATACAAGCCAACATACAAATCTGACCAGACTCCTCAGGAGATACGAAATAACGCTTCACATCAGAAGGGGCAGCCAATGGCTGCTTTTTCTGCAAACGATGAATCCATCCATCTGGCAAAGAACCATTGGAGAAAGCAACATTGGCAAAACGAGCTGTGGTTACTTTGAAGTGCTCATTATAAGCCATTACCAGGTCTTCCATAATACGCTTGCTGGCACCCATGATATTAACTGGATTAGCAGCCTTATCTGTAGATACGCAGAAGAAATGCTTTGGTGGGAACACGCAAAGCAAATCCATCAGTTTCTTTGCCTTGATGTCGTTGTTCTCGATGAGAGCCTGAACACTATACTTATCTTTCTCTGAACGTACATGCTTATGGGCAGAGAAATTGGCTACAATGTCAAAGCCTTTCTCCTCACGGAAAATACGTTCGAAGATTGGATCTGCAAAGTTGAGGGTGTAGCAACGGAACTCATCAGGTACATAAAGTCCTTCTGTGCTTCGCACATCACGAACCAATTCTGCCAATCCGTTCTCATTCAAGTCAACAACGACTACGCTCTGTGGTTCAAAGCGAAGTACTGCCTTGATGAATGAAGAACCGATAGAACCGGCTCCACCAATCACACACACTTTCTTGCCTTTGATTTCAGCAGAAAGTTTCTCCTTGTTTGCCTCGATATCCTGAGCAAACATACTCTTTTCACGATGGGTCACATACTGACCAATGAATTTACTGAGATTAAACATGATTTATATGTTTATTGTTTTGTTTACTTTTTAAATTAAATATTGTATGAGGGAACGGCCGACACCCATCACATCTATGAACTGCTTTGGATAATCGGGGCTTGACATAGGCCAGAAGCGGCTACCTACGCCGCCGGCCATGATTATGATTTGTATGTTGGTGTAATTATGCATCATAATTGTTATTTTACCTCTTAGTCTCCTAAAGGATAGGTTGTTTTCGAATCCCTCCGTCTCCCTTTGGTCAAAGGGAACTCCACTTTCTCCCCAAGCCCCTCTTCCTCAGGAGGGCCCTTACCCTATCCCCAAGCCCTAAATCCCTAACATAGGGATTAGGGTTGTAACCGCCCTCCGGTGCTCAGACCCGCTACGCTCTAAGGTTGGCGGACCATCAAAGGTCTCGCCATGTTTTGCGGGATGGGACCGCCTCATTAGTTGCTCACATAGAACAGTTTATAAATTCTATTTTGTTTAATATCTGCAGTTGTGTCAACTTATGATTAGTTAGCATTTGCAACTGCCATATCAAGTTATCATAAGATGATTGATCATAATAATTCGGTATATGTCCTATCATCAGAACATAGCTTTCTAAAAAACTTCTCAAAATACTGATGGTCTGTATCTCCTAAAGAGTAGCCATAAAAAATAATACGCTCTGCAGAATTCAGCCAATCAGAAAATTCCTGTACCTTCAGATGTCGGCTATGAGCTTTATATAAAAAGACATGCTCCTTGGGTAACTTTGCAGAGTCCTCTACTCCAAATACTATATCATCGTTAGGAGCTAAAGAACCATGAATATGTAACAAATTACTTTTTAAAGCACAAAACCGATCTCGTGTCATTCTTTCTATTATACTCGTATAATTAAAAGATATAATCTTACTACCAGCTGGTAATTGATCTATGACCCTCTTTGCAGGGTTCTCAGGACTTGGGCCAAATGCTCTTTTGGTTTCTTCTTGAAGATAAAATTTTAGCGACGTCTTTAATTCTTCATATTCTTCCCTAAAAGATTCCGCCCCCAATTCAATTTTACCTGTTTTTGGCGTTAACTCAAACCTAGAAAGTAGTTGACTATACTTAGAAAGTTCATTTTCGATATCTATCCATCCCATATTCTCTTCATATTGATTATGAAGATAGGAGCATAGGCTGGAAGTCTCCTCATGTGGAAAGTATGAACTCTTCATAAAGTCTCCATAAGATGTTTTAAATCCCATAGATAAGTCAAATCCATTACCTACTATCAATAATGTTTCTTCTCCCATTGATTGATGATTTTATTATTACCATCTAGAAAAAACACTTTAATGGTCATTACAAAACCTATACATGAATCTGCCTTTATTTAGCTAAGCAGTATTTGCAAAAAATATCTGCACGTTTTATTCTTGCACCTCTACTATTAGTACCTGTGTACATAACAGAATAATACTTACCAAAATCAGTATCTTCGTTTCCCTTATTGGCTAAAACTTCGGTCTCAAAATGATGTATTTTATCAACAATATCATCTGGTATCTGGCTAACTTTTGATAATTCTACGAACATTGTAAAAAAGTTAGACTTGCGATACCACATGCTATCTGGATCAAAACCAAATGACTCTATAACATGAAACAAACCAAGGATTTTATCCTTCATTATTTCTGAATTTTCATAAGAATCATCATATTTTACAATATATTTTTCTGTCATCGTATTACCAGCGAAATAGCCTCCTTCTTCCAAAGTAGCCATAATCATTAGTATATAATTCAAATCTCCCATTCGATTTAGTTCATTATCACTAAATAAAGGGAAAGAATCGTTATCTAAATGATTCAATATTTCTTTAGCCGTACTAATAAATTCACCCTCATAAATGGCATTATTGATTTCTATATCATTTAGTCTGTACTGAGTGAAATTTATTCTTCGAAAGACCTCTTTTATCGTATCAGAAGAGGCATCTTTCAAATCACGAACAACAACATCATAATTAAGGAATTCAGCCTTTTGCTGATTATCCAAAGCAGAATAATGTGGAATATTCTTGCAAGGAAGTTCGTCATTAACATAGCTCATAATAGAAGACAAGCGTTGCTGCCCATCTACTACCACTTGTTGTGATTGAAAAGTCTCCACATCAATACCAGACTGAGCTATATAAATCTCAGGGAAAGGAAAGCCTCTTAATATCGTATCAATAAAATACTCCTTATGCTTTGGAGCCCAAACTAACTTTCTCTGAAAATCTGGCTGCAATATCAATTCATTACGGTTAATCATTCCTATAAGATCTGAAATTTTCTTCGTACTCGGAGAAGATGGTATTTGTGCCATAACTGTATCTATTTATTTTTTTTATTGAATTAGTATAATAGCATTCCATATAGTCAAAGTTCTTAAACAACCCTGCAGAAACTTTATAGTTACCTGCAAGATTATTATTATAAGATATTGACTTAAAATAGGAGAACCATTCATTTTTTGATAACTTACCCGTAATTTTGGCAGGAAGTATATCTGGTCTCATCCAACCTTTTATCATATATGACAAGAAACGATTATATTCCTTTTTTTCATGAGAAGTTAAAGTTTCTAAACCAGATTCCATCCGATATTGAAAATTTCTAATTTCCTGATAAAAGCCCTCAAACAAGCTTTGATTTACAATAGCAACATCTATATCAGACTCTTCAGAGAATACAGAATTCTTATGATAACTATACCCTAACTTTCCTGAGCCTAATATCAAAACTTCCTGAAAGCCAACATGCCAATGCGTTGCTATCTGTTCGCGAAAATCATAATAGAGGTTTGGATTATCTTTAAAAACATAGGGAATTCCATGTATTAAATATTTTCTTACAATCCTCAAATACTCATTATTAGAATTAGCATGTTCTATCTTATCCAATAATTCTTGTTTCGTTATCATAATAACCAATTTAGGGATTCGACACTAATCCTTCGCCAATATCTGAATAAAAGCTATATTGCATACACACTATACAACTAGTAGTTATACACCTATCAGCATTATAATCATATAAATGTCATTAAAGTTCTTTTCCACCTAAGAATTGACCTAGGGCGGTCATCATGCGGAGTTGCTTGGCAGATGGGGCTTTGACGCCTTTGTTTGCCATATCCAAATAGAAGTTGAGACTGGTGGTTAAGGCTTTGGTTAACTCTGATGGCATCAGCATGTGCCATTCCTGGTTCTCCTTATCCTCGTAGGTTGCTACCAAGAATAGTTTCTGAAGCTTATACTGGGTCTTGCGCATCTTGTGTACTACGTAGGTGTTGGCATCGCCTTTTACAAACTCATCCACCATCTGGAGTTCCTGCTTGTTCAAACGACTCAAGATCTCGATTGGATTATCCAACATCTCCTGAGCTATTCGCCTAGCAGTCTCATCTTTTTTCAAGTTGGTACTTACGTATAAGTCGAGTTTATCACATGCTTTCAGCATATTGACTTTCGTTGTGCTATTGAGTAGCTGAACCAAGCGGATGCTATCAGCTGTGAAGTTCTTATTTGGAATTACAATCATAACATTATAATGTTTCTTGTCCCCATACTGCTACCAGACGGTCTTTCCAGAGTTTCAGGGGGCAATGGGAATTGAGTTCTAAATATAAATCGTTGTTGGCATCGAGGAACTTGCGTAAGCCTATTTCTACAAGCGGATGGAAAGGAAGGTAAGTTGGAGCGAGATTGCGATAATCTACATTCTCGATATCCATTCCTAAGCCCATGGTTTGACCGGCATTGGCTGACATAATGAATATATCGTCAGGATGCTCGCTTTGCCATATCTGAACAAAGGTTGGGCACGGACGCTTCATTATACCAAAGAAATGCTCCTGGTCTTTGATGCTTGAAAGATGCAAAAAGTAATCACCCCAATCAGCATAAAGAGTAACGGAGTTTTCTCCGCCCAACATCAAATAGACATGGGCATAGTAGGTTTTGCCGGATGGTGTCTTGGTCTTGTAAATGATCTCGACATCGTCTTTATGATAGACAAGGGTGCGGGAGCTACCTAAAAAGAAGGTTGCTCCTGGCTTTATGGAGAAATAAGATTTCATGATTTTATATTTGGTTCCTCACCGCAGTATCGCTCTGCACTTGTCGTCGCTCGAATGAGGAATATACAGGATGTGACAGCATCGGTCTATGGGATGACCGCATGACCAATGTTCAAGCACGATTTACAACGAAATCTATTAAGATATTCGTATCTATAAAAACTCTCATAATGCATATTTTTTATCAACCAACGCATCTAAGCTATTTTCATCTGCCGGTATCGGCTTGCCACCTTTTGCCTTTAATGTTTTAACATAAGACAAAGCATCATTAAACTCAGCAGTTTCTAATAGCTTTTGCTTAGATTGTACCTTTTGCAAAAACAAAGAAATCGCCTTTTCTATTGCAGCTGTTACACTAATATTATGTAATTTAGCATAACTTTCTGCACCTTTATATATATTGCTTTCAATTGCTATTGTGTTCATAATTGTCTCTCCTTTTTTGCCTGCAAATATAAGTTTTTTCTTTGAAACACCAAATTTTCAAAGGAGTTGTTGCTTCAAGTCCAAATTCCACGCAGATTTTATTCCCAAAGGTATGTGATGAAACGATCTTTCATGCCAGACGCAAAGGTAATATCATTAGTTCAACTCCCAAATCTCATCCAGCACCTTCTTCACCACTTTCTTGTTCTCTATTATATAATCCAAGTCGTAGGGATAGAGCATATAATCCCATAGAACTTGATAGATGGAGAGGAAGATTGAATCGATGCCTTGACGAATCTTAGCATCTAAGCTATCTTCAATATCTCGCGTTTCCTTCAAAAGCTTCAGCAAGGGCTGATATCTGTGTTCTATGTCAACCTTCAGGATGCCGCTGCTTTCTGAGAGCTTCTTCTTGTCTCGATTCAATATCCGCAAGGCTTGCTCGTGAAAGGCTAGATATTGGTCGGAGGTTAGTCCTTCCAAATAAGACGGCATAGCGGCAAGCGACTCTTCCCGTTCTTGCTTCAAGGCTTGTGCCTTGGCTGCCTTTTCCTTAACTTCATCGAACTTTGATTGCAACTTCGGACTGTCCCATTGTCGCCAAACCAAATCCAAGTATGGCTCTACGACTTGTTGAAGAAACTTATTCTTGGATGCCGTATTAGTAATAGAAAAATGATAGTTGTAAACGATACTCCAAAAGGGACGTGTCAGAGTATAGTTGGAATATTTTCGGAATCCATCAATTCCACCACGATGATAAGCCAAGACAAAGTTCTCATACTCGGCTTTCATCTTCCTCAACTCTTCGGCTTTGACAATTCCAAAACTCTTCAACTTCTTCTCATGAGTCTTCACTATATCAAGAAGGCTCACAATCAATGATGAATATTGAGCATTGGGGATTTCATCTATAAAATCGGTTATGTATGGTGCTTTATCTTCATTCTCGAGTCCCTGCGGCATCTCTATCTTATCAGGCAAGCTGACTGGGATGGGCTTCTCCAACAGTTGTTTGTCTGTAGGATGGGCATCTCTGTATTGCTTTGCCTTCTCGTCTGGCAACAAGGCTATGACTTTTTCGATATAGTCTTCAATATCGAAGCCCGCCTCGCCCTTGGAATTGAAGGGATAGCTTTCTTTTTTCTTTTGCAAAAGGTCGAGACAAAGGTCTATCCAATTGAAATCCTTGTCTTTCGAATAAGACAAGCACTGGTAATGGACTTCGGATACAGCCCGTTCCAATTTGCGAACCCTCGCCATCTGCTTGGAATAATCATGATTCCAAAGTAAATGGAAGGTGAGGACATCTGACAATAAGGCTCCAGAGATGCATACGGCATAGTAGAAATCTTTCTTTGCCACGTACTTTTGTGCCTGAGCCAGCCAACCCTCAAAGACTCGCAGGTCATAGTTGACATCATTGGTGCTTGTCACTCTCCACCTGATGACGGAGTGTATCTTCTTAACGAAATAGCCTTCCGGATCCTCTCCCTTCGGCTTATAAGCGTAGTTTGGAACTTGGCGGTCTGTCGATTTCTTGCGAGGTTTCTTTCGCTTTTTCTTATTCGATGAGCTTACGGAATAAGCGAAGGGTGTTGGACCTTCATAAAGGTCATCCCAGTAATCGGAATCGTCGAATTCATCGAAGGGTATAATGTCGTCGTCAGATTCTTCATCAATGTCTTCATCTGAGAGTCCACCGAAGAAAGCATCCATAAAAGCGCCGAACATCTGGTTGAGTTCCTCGTCGGATGGGCGATTTTCATTGCCACGATTATTGCCAAGTGGTATTAACTTTGCCATAAGTATATCACCAATACAGCGTCTCTACTATATTACTAGTAGTTACACCTTTCAGTTTTTTGAATTCAGAGTTCAACATTCTCACCAACAGTCAGGGTCATCTTACTGGCGTTCATGCTCTCCATCATACTAATATGGAAATTGATCCAATCACGATATTCATCAAGGGCGGGGTCGTTGATGTCAGTATAGCCATGAAGACCACCACAACCTGTCTCATCATTGATTTTTACAATATCTGCCACATACTTAGAATCTTTGAATTTGGATTCAATTTTTCTAATAATTACCTGTTTCAGTTTCAGCATAATATTAATTTTTAATTCCTTCCTTATTTTTTACCATCTTATCTATCGCCTGAATCTGCTTGAGATAGGATGGAAACTTGAAGTATATCCACGAATCTTGTTCCTGCAACTCTACCATTCCTTTATGAAGATGGCTGACTATTGAACAGCAGCGATCCATCTGAGTGATTTTCCCTACAATTTTATGGAACAACTCAGAAAGCGTGTTGTCCGGATGGAATGAGTCTGTGATATAATTATATAGTTCGTCTTCTGCAAAATGGGAAGAGAATACCAATGAGGTGGAAAGAAACCGTAATATAGCATACGCAATTTCTTCCTTTGCCAGATGGTTCTCTATGATTTCCTTCGCCTCATTCAAAACTGCGGCTATCTTTGTCATATCCGATTTGCCATCAGTCTTTGCAAATGCATCTTCCTGCTTGGAATCAACAGTGATGACAGAAGGCTGGTCGATGACAGGTACCTTATGGAGCAAGACGTAGCGCTGGAGATACTTACGCCAAATCAGAAGACGCGCTCCCTGCCATACTTCTACGGCTGCTGCGGTGAGGGAAGTGAAGAGAGATGAATGAAGAGTGAAGAACTCATGAGCTCTTCTCCCCAACTCCTCCATATCATCAGGGTATTCAATACCTGTCTCTAGCGAAAAGCCCCCGATTCCATCGATCTTTTCAAACCGATAGTCGCTTTGTGTAAGCAGGTAGAGCAATCGGGAATATTTCTTTGCTTCCAGGTCTGAAAGGAACAGAGCCCTTTCATCTTTACTTTGAGAAGCATAATTGTCATAGAACCCCCCCCATGAACAGATAGCCTTTACCTTGCCTTCTACAGTCTTCAAAAGTGCGAAATGAGCATCATACTCATAGTCCTCATCGAAGACCGGTGCATATTTGTCTGCCTCATATTCCTTGCCCCTGAAGAATTCCCGAAGGTTGCATGGAAAGATGAATTCCGTAATTCCATTATGCTGTAATACATGGTAGCCCTGTCCTTCAGCAATATCAATACCTGAAGCAGGCGTGAGGAACGGACGGAGCACGACATCTGGAATCAGTTCCTTCAATCCCTGTTCGAGGGTTGCATTATCACAAGGGAGGTAGTTGGCCAGAATGCGGAAGTTCTTCCACATCGATTCATCTAAGTTTTCAAGCACCTCCTGTTGCTGGACATCCTTCCTGTTTGCCATCATCTTACTGTAGGCGAGATCAGAAGTATAACGGTTGTGGTATATGGTCAATTTCTTCTGATAATTCATGAAGAGCTTGCGTAATAGATCCCCTGCATTTTTCGAAGGTTCCTTCCTCTGCAGATAACCTACCATCTGGTCAATAGCCCGCCATACACCCACGGATTCAGAAGGAGCCTCATGCTCTATCTGCAAGGCATACTGGCGGATATTGGAGATACTGAGACAGTAGTTGTTTCCAAAGCGAACCAAAAGATGACGGTCTTTCTTACCCTTATGCTTGATTTGCTTGATAACGCCAACCCGACCAACCAGAGGACCGGAGAGGATACGGATGGTGTCATTCTCCTTGACCAAGTCGCTGTAACGCTTTTCGACGATACTCAATCCATTGATGTCATCGCCTATTCTGTCATTGAAATAGACAAAAGTCTCCATATCCTCATCAGGGATTTTTGACTGTCTTACAATTTCGTCCAATGACATCTGCTTGCTGTCAGCTGTTAGAATATGCGCCTTAGTAAAGAAGGTGCGTTCTACCAGTTCGGAAGTATGCGGTTCCATTTCAAAACCCTTGTACATAAAGTAGCCATATGGGGAGAGAACCTTCTTCAAACGCCTTTCATTCTGCACTCTGATGAAGAACATTCCCTGCAAGACCGGCACGAAGCGTACCTTCACTTCTCCATTTTCGTTCTTGTAGGTTTTTCTTCCTAAAGGAAAATAGAAGTCGGTGATGATATGATTGTATTTTTCACGCAGAAAATCTATGGATTGCTGCTCTGAAAAAACATCAGTCTTGACTATAAACCACATACAGGATTTTGAATTTGAATTGTAAACGCAAGGGAAGAGTTAAAAAGTGTAACTAAATGTCCAACCGGATCTGGTCGCAAGACATATTTCGGCTTCCCCTGAAAAGATACCTCTTCCCGAGTTATTGGGGTTGTGAAATGTATCACAGCATTGAAAAACCAATAGACTAACTTCCACTAATCTTCAATACTTTTATGTCTTTCAACCTTACACATACATGATGCGAACAGGCTAGTGTTTAGCAAATTGTGTTTCATAAACATTCTGCTTCTGATGAAAGCCATATTATATTTTTTAACTCTTCGTACTATTCTGCATCTCTCTATGAGAAACACAGAAATACGTTGCAAAAATACTAAAAAAAATGTAAACACACAAATTACAAATGTTAAAATATTGATTTTCACTAAGATATTCTGCTTTTAAGTTGAGAGGCGTATGAAGTGCATTTCTCTACCATTCCGATTATCAGACAGTTACAATTTTCCTGCATCACTTACATCGAGATTCAGAAAAACGGTTCATAATGGTTCATTTCTAAAGCTCTATATTCCATCCACTTTAAAATTTGATAGGAAAGCCGAAATTCCACCATTGGCACCATTCACATCAGTGCTCCACAAAGAGCAATCAGCAGCAACTGTATGCATAAGACAACATGCCTTGGCAGAAACAGAAGATAGCATTTGCATATAAGGTAAGCATGACACACTACATATACACCCCACACTATAAAAAAAGAAGAGGAGAGCCCAAACTCCCCTACCCCTTTCTGCCATAATTGTCTATCACAACTTCATCTTCCTTGCCTCCTCCACAAGAGAAACGCATTCTTCTTCTAAACCGCCGCAATTCCAGGAGAATTCATCCCCATTCGCCCAATTCTGAGCAAGAATATACAGATAGAACTTCCTCTATGGTCAAGCCATCGGCTCTCTCTGAGGCAAGAATTTCACCCATCACCACATCATCCCCATGATACAACTCTTTCAGTTTCAGCAGTGACATCTTCTGCACAACAGCTTTCTCTGCTACATAAGCACAAGCCACCTTCTCCAAAAGATACACCATTATCTTAAGCTTACCACCAGCTGAAAGTTCATCACAAGGGACCACCTCATGAGCGTAACACTTGGAAAAGCTAAACCTAGCCTTGGAAATATCAAACTCCACCTCCAAATGATAAGGAATCCCTGCTCCATCCTTCTTGCATGAAGTAACCACTCCGTAGCAATCGCCTCCAAGATAAGACTCTCTTTCTATCTGAAAGCCGTCAAAATCAAATACATTACTTTGTTCCATAATTGCCAATTCATTAAAGTTAAACTAATAATATTCTGGATTTCCTGAAACAACCAGCCTTTTTTCAATCTCTGGAGTTTTGAGAGAAATCCGAGTTTTTTTTTAGCATTCCGGCATAACCTTCACACCAAGCCCTTTTTCGTGCCTAAAAAGCATGGCAGTCAAAAGTGGCAGAAAGCCAAACAATCGGTCAAGAAACTTTTCCGGAATACCACAATCTCTGATTGCGGAAGGCTGCCTGAAAAGTTTCTTCACCGATAACAACGTGGTGTTTGGTATCTGCAAGACTGCCATACCATTGCACGATAAAAAGCCTGGTGGGATTATGATGCGACAAAATTATAAAAACGAGGATGTATGCTCAAAACTACAGATGAAAACAATAGATATAACCCAACGAGGGTGTGTCATAAGTCTGTGACGCACCCTCTTTGCATAGATAAAGCAGGTATGCTAAGCATTGATTTACACATTACAGACTACTAAACCCCAAACATGCCTTAGATATTAAAAAGGATAGAAAAGCAAGAATTGTAAAATTATCAGAACTACGAAACCGTTTACCTCATTACATGTAAACCAATGATAATATGAATATAAAGCAAAGAAGACAGGCTAGATGATAAAAGACTTTCATCATCTAGCCTACTTCCTGTCTTACTTCTGGTGGGTAAAGCTTAGATAGTTCATCGGCATGAAAGATGCAAATTACAAACAAAAGCCGATCAACTATCTAACTAACAATCAAGTAAAGAGAAAGAGCAGACGGTATACTCCTATCGTTTTCTTTGAACCTTCTGAGAAGGTCTCATCATGTGAAGGGCCATGAAGAAGCAACGCTGGCGGAATGCCAGGTCATCTTCATCATCACGCTTTCCCCATCCTGTGCCTGGTCCGCCACCGCCACCACCGGATTGTGAAATCTTAGTGGCAGCATCCAGATAGCCCAGATATAGAGCAGCAGCAATGGAAGTCACCTGAACGGCATTATCCATGATGGTCTCTGCTATGGAACCATCAAAGAGAATATCTCCAGTCTGCCTTGCCACTTGCCTCTGTTCAAAAGGAAGCGAAGAAAGGAACTCATGATATTTGGCTATTCGGTGCTTAGCATCGGTGACCATCATCATATACCCCATTTGCTGCATTTCCTTGACGGTGGCCTTGCTGAGAAGAGGCACTTCCTTCTGAAGTTTCTTCTGTACCTCTTCAAACTTTCTCTCAGCCGAGAGGGTCTTGGTTTGCAACTGGGCAAGCTGTAACTCTGCAGTATGAAGTTTTTGAGTCTTGTCAGCAATTTTCTCATCCACCTCTTCCAGTTCCTTCTGAATCCTATCAAGCCTGATCTTTGCCTCTTCGACACTAATCTTTCCGGAATCACGGTCTCGCTTGAGTTGCTCAACCTCCTCCAACAACCGATTCTTCTTAGACTCCAAATTGGCAATCATGGTCTGAAGGGCCTTGAACCTGGCGGTGGCATGTTTGATGTCTTTCTCCAAGCCACTCAAAGTAGCGCGCTGCTCCCTGATGACAGTCTGCTGCCCCTCGATGGTTTGAGATAGCTGCTCATTCTCACTCACTAACTTTTCCCGAAGCTCAGCGTGGTATTCCTCCGTGGAACGATGCCGGGCTCCTGTTTCAGAAATTCTATCACCACGCTCTAGACCATACTTCTGATTGATCTTAGCGATGTCATTGTGAAGACTGCTGTAAATTCTGAGACCATCCGTCTTCAACTCACCGAAATAGGATTTCCAGGAAAACTTATTGTTCTCAGTAATGGGAAGCATTGTACAATGCACATGAGGATTGGTTTCATCCAGATGCACGATAAAGGATGCGATATTCTGTTCACCAAACCTTTCACATACAAATTTATACATGTCCTTAGCCCATTCTTCTATCTCCGGATGCCGGACAATATTAGAGTTATCAGCCCCTTTTTTGAGGTTCACCACCTGGTCACCAAAGGCCAGACGATGCATCTGATCCCTGGAACCCCCTAAAATGATATTGGCCACCGTACGGAAAAACGGCGGATCCCTACCCCTGTTCGGGTCCCAAATCTTTCGTTCCTCAAGCAGCATCCTGATTCTTTTGGGGACAGATGTTTTCTTGTCCACCTCACAAATCACCCCACCTTTCTTAATCTCAAAATTCAGGTGCTCGCGAGTAGAATCATAGTTGCCGCTCCAACGCTTCAACCTCTCGCCACCATTAGCATTGCGCAGAAACTCATTGCTCTGAGAGGTTGTCATGCCTTTTCCGGCTTTAATGTCGAGTACTTGTTTTGCCATAACTTCCATTGTTTGTCAACAGAGACTAAAGGGTTCTTAGGGACTTTCCCTAAGCCTAATCGCTTACCTCGGCTTGCCGCACGAAGTCGCCAAGAAATTGGCAGGTAAGCCTCCGTGTTTCAAAGCGTTAGCCATGAAACCGGGGATTAGGCTCCCCCCTGTTGTAAAAAAGTACGGTTTCCGGCGCAAGCGCCCCTGGAAAACGAGCCTTCGATAGAAGCAGTTTTCCTGATATGGCAGGCCACCTGAACGAAGCCGAAAACCAGATTGATCCATCGTGCCCATCTTCCAGGAAAGAGGGCTGAAGAGAGGCTATCCACCAGGAGTTGGAGAAAGCCCAGAGCTAAAGATGCTGGGCTTCAAATGCACCACCTTACTGGTTACCATGTTGCACACCTCCAGAATCTCATACTTTTGAAGCTGGTCAACAAAGGCCAGCACCGCCGGGCGACTCCATCCCCATGCCTTCACCAGCTGCGCAATGTTGACATCCATGTCCTTGGAAGCGAGCTTAGCCTTTTGGAAACGGATAAGCAAATCCTGCAAAGCCTTCAAGCGAGAGAATCTGTTGGGATTGCGATACGAATAGTCGTTACAGAGATAAGCAATTAGCTCTGACGACATGTTGATGACGAATCTCTCCTCCTTCGGAAGCGATTCGCTACTGCTACTATTTTCTTTTACCATTTGAATATTCTTTTAGATATAACCATTCAACTATATAATCTACCTGAGAGACAGATGAAGATTGTGATGCTCTTTCAAAAGCTCCTAGGCTGCATTCCTTCCCCGTGGCCAGGAACCCAAGCTGCGCCACCTGCTTTTCATCCCGGGAACAGGCGGAAGCTGCTTGAACGGATAAACCATACCGGCCATGAGTAGGATAAAGATCAGCTCACCCATCAGGAAGGCACGTCCACAATCAACCACTGCCACCACAATAGCAAGAGAGGCAAGGAGAATTTGCAAGCACCTGCTCCCATGAATTCCAGCCAGCACCCTGTCGGCAAGCCTATAGGAAAACAGCAGCAACGTCATCATCAAAGCTACCATGTAAACCCAGAGAGAGGTCTGAAACGGATAAAGGATGTTCACCATGAACGACTTGGGAACCAGTTCAACCTCACCATCAATGCCAGGCAATCCTAGATAATAAGGTGTAAGGCTCAAAGCCTTCCCTTTGGCTGCACATTCCACCTGAAACGAACAGGCTTCCTTGGCTGCATGAAAGTCCACCACCTGGAACACCAGCATACAAATGACAAGAACCAATGTAAAGAATTTTCTTCCGTTGTCACTTCTATACATCTTGTGATATACATAGGAGATCCATGCCTTTACGGCAAGCGCCTTCCTTTTCAGCCAAGGCATTCGGGCAGACAGGAAACTATAGAGGTTGCGCCACTTATCAGAGCTGGCAGCCTTAGGCTTGATACAATAGTGGAATACAAAGGAAACCGATGTAAGCAGCATAGCCAGGAGCCATTTCAAAACAATCATCACCATCTTTTAAATTAGAAAAAGAACGAGAGAATCTCATCCATCTTTTGATACTCCAGAACTTCTGCCGGCACCCTGGTAACATCCCTGAGCACATGCTGGATGCCCAAAAGCATGGTTTCATCACTGTCGTAAAAGTGAACCGTCAACGAATCGATGACCCCATACTGCTCACTCCCCATGTGAATGATAAACATACTGCCATCCACCGGTGTGGAATAAGCTGCCGCCTTTAACAGCTTGCCATAGTTCTGCTTGCTGGCATAGAGGATGTGAAGCCCAAGTTTCTTCTCCATCCACTCTACCAAATCCTCCATCATTACCTGTTTGGAAGCAGGTATGACAACTTCCACGTAATCCTCATGAGGAATCGTAGGTAGAGGAACCTCCTTAAAGAATTCTGGGAGCTTGCTGCGCAACTCCAGGAAGAGCGTATTGATGGAGTCCTTCCATTCCTCGTTCTCTAAAAGATTGTAGTCGCTTAATGTCTTAATCATTTGTTTGCAATTATAATATTGATGATAGATATGATTTAAGGAAATACTCCGACAACACCTCTGTCAAGTTATTTTCCTTGTCTCGAACATGTTTCCTGGCATCCAACCTTTCAAGCAAGCCAGGCAAGTCATCTGAGAGGGCAAGAAGCTGCTCTCTTTGCTCCTCAGTCAACACGGCAGCAGAATAGTCGTCAATGGCCATGAAAGGCTGGATGAGCATCCATCGATAGTTGGCCTGCTGGGTGTTACCAAGGCGTCTTCTGGACAAAATATCCTCCTTACATGCCAAGGCATTCTGAATGATGCGCCGGTTGAATCGCATGCTTAGATATAACATGGTTCTGTCGTTGACATCATCCACTTGTGCCCCCACCGATGAGTAGAGTCCATCAAACACCCGGGTGGTACCCATGGTAAGCTTCTGCAGGGTCTCGGTATCCACCTGAGCAAGATACTTCATCAAACTCCTGAAGCATTTATCCTCCAAGGCTATGAAGTTCATCAGCTCGTCACCCTGCTTGAACGACGTGGCAGAGGAAAGCAGTTTGCCATAGGCAGCAAGCGTCGTCTTCAATGATGGATAGAGCGGATAAGTATCAAGTTTCTCATAATACTTCACCGCATCCTTGAAGATGGCATTCTTCTCCAACACCTTCCGCTGCATGGCAGTGTTCAGCTTGAAATACATCACCTCACGAAGCGAGCGAGGCTTGACAAACGCCAAACGGGTGATTTCCGCCCGTATGGAATCCGACACCATGAAATATGCCACAGTCATCGGACTCTTGAGGTTGAGAGAAGAGTCCCTGCCAAAACTACTGTAGGCAGAATCCCGTACCTCCAGCCAAGTGGAGGTAAGAGAAGAAAGGTCCTCAATGGACGCATCCTGCTTCTGCTTCAAAAGCTCCAGCTGCTGCTTGCATCCCTGTAATGCCTCCTCAGACGAAGAGAAGGAAGGATGCCGCTCACAGGAAACCAATATGGCCATCATGGTCATACCGAATACAATTAACTTTTTAACCTTCATTTTATTCTAATACGATTATTGATATGTTACCTGAATCTGGGTGCAAAAGTAAAAAAGAAAACTTAAAAAGTAGTCGTTTTCGCTATATAACTATATATTTAACATTTATACAAAACCCTATTATGCAAGTTTTGAAGCTCCAAAAAGTAGATATAAAATTCCAAAAACGCCGTATATAAAGACGTTATGACATGTTCTAGATATGATAGAAGCGCATTTTCAAATGTTAACTACAAACATCTTATATGTTAAAATTACAGGGCTAATTTGGCACAAAATGTGAGTATCATCTTAGCATAACAACTCCCGAAACTCCCTCATATACCCCAAAAAGAAAAAAAGTTCCTCGCCTTTTGGCGAGAAACCCTCAAAATTCATCGATAAAGATTGATGATGTCCAATCCTTTCAGCCTGGCTTTTCTGCAGGTGTAGAAAGTTCCTCCCTTTGGCTTGCCATCATAATAGGCGATGATGCCACTTGCATGGGCTAACATATAGTCATTGCGCTTGAGCAGACAACCATTGTAATACCCCTCACTGAGCACTATTTCTTCATCCACCTCATTCAAGATACGCTGATACCGCTCACGCTGATAGGGAGCCCACCTTCCACTCTGACCTCTGTAAGGAATAACCGCAACCAACTTTACCCCCTTCAGTTCCTCCTTCAGCTTGATAACCTCCTCGGCTGCCAACATGTCAAAACCTAACGCCATGCCCGAAACAAACTTTCTGAAACCTAACGAGAAAAGCAACCTTATCTTTCCTCTCACCTGCTGTCTCACTTCCCGCTCCTTGTCCTTTGGAACAGAGCGATGTCCGGTGAAGACAACGCTCTGCTTTTTGAAAATCTGATTCATACCTTCTTATATATATAATATGTTCTAGCTAAAAACAAACCTCCCACCACATGAGCGCCATGTTTCTCCACCTCCTCGGCAAAGATGGCATAAGAGCCACCGGTGGTGATGATGTCATCAAAGATGAGCACTTGCTTACCCTTGAAAAAAGGCTTGTCAAAATCCATGATGCTCACCTTGGAAATCTCCTTCTCTCTTCCTCTTCTGCGCTCATGAACTGCCAAGCGGTCTTCCATCAAGATAAGATGGGAATAACCATTCTTGATACCACTCAATCGGCTCACCTCCTTGCAGAACTCCTTGTAGCGGCTCTTGTTCACCTCCTGACGGCTAGCTGGCACACATAGGAAAACCATGTCCTTCACCTGCTCCCCATACTCACGCTTCAAATAGCCATCCACCATCTGCGCCACCAACTTGTAAGCATCATCCCTTGCATCCTTGAACGCATAGATAAGCTTTCTATCTTCCTTGGCATCCTCACCCACATTACGGATTCTTGCAGGAAAGTACTTCAAGAAATATCCTTGCTTCTTACTCAACTGGGCTATCCTGCCCTCATCTATCAATCTAGCCATAAAAAATCGTTTTAAAAGTTACTCACTCAAATGGTTCGGAGTCCAAACCTCCACTACCCACTCATATCCTACATTATTGCACTGACTTTGGTTCATCCGTCTGATGTCCTCGGCTTGCTCCTCAGTAATAGGCTCACTCTCCAACCTCATCAGCTTCTTGATACTAGCCTCCCTGTTTGTCCCGATGTAAACCAAGTCCTTGCTCTCACGGGAGTTCCAATTGTCTGTACGATAAAAAAGAAATACTTTCATCTTGTCTCATTTAAAAGTTCAACACTCAAAAAATATTCTGGATTTCCTGATTCACTGCCTTTTCAAGCTTTTGTTTTCAGAAGAATCCGAGTTTTTTTTTATAAACATTCCGGCATAACCGTCATCACTTTAGCCTTTTTACGTGCATAAAAGAATGGAAGTCCAAGGGGGCAGTAAGCCAAACAATCGGTCAAGAATCTTTTCTAGAATACCCAATCTCTGATTGCGGAAGTCTGCTGGAAAAGAATCTTAGCCGATAACAAAGTGGTGTTTGGTGTCTGAGAGGACTTCACATACCTTTGCAAAGTAAAAAGACTATGGTGATGGCTACCGGCTAGAAAAGATAAAAAGTGAGGAGTATTCCCCATAAAAAACAAAATAGAACCCTAGATATATCCCATCAGAAATCACATCAAACACGGTGTTTTCCCACCATGACCAAGGGGAACCGTGGGAAAACGAACCTCTCTCCCTTTAGCCTTCTGACAGTATGGTCAGGTGGCAAGGTAGCATGGCAGGCCATACTGCCTTGGGGATTAAAACTGTCATGTACATGAAGAGAACGCCTGGGCGTGAGTCTTGAAGAGAATGGTCATGCGTGAACTACCCAGTGAAGATGGGATATAGTCCACCTTCGCGGGTAAGTCACCCTTGGCCAGATTCGAAAAGACCTATTCTTGTGCATGACATCAGCAAGAGAAGGTTCAAAAGACAATATATACCTTCACCCAAATACAACCATCCTATCTCTTGCAGATATAGACATAATGCAAACCTTCATCCATAAACATGATATATTCTGTTAGCCAACAGCGTAATAGATAAAATACTCAACGCCAATACCTTTAGAGAATAACAGTAGATGTAATTGAACTACCCACAAGCAAAAACTTGATCGTGAGTAGTTCAATTCCCACAATTAACATTTACAACAAGCTAATCAACCATAAAAGTCAAACATTCTTTTAATGTTTTGCAAATCCCCACCCTGAAGAGTATTCTCTGCATACTGCAAGGCCTCATTCCAAATATTTTGATATGTAAGAATGATACCAAAATTTAATCACGGCAAAACGAAAAGAGCTATCTTGCAAAAACGAAATGTGATTTTTGACTCCAAAAACGAAATGTGAATTAAAAAAGCATTTAAACGACATTTGAAGGGTGTTTAAATGTATTTTATCTTCGGGATTTGGGATGCAGCGGCATTCCTCTCAAAGATGCCTGTAATCTCGTGCTCGAAGGTGAAGCCAATAAAGGGATAACCTATTCTAATGTTGATATAAGAAAAACGGTGGCTGTTATAGGATGGGCTACTTCAAAGGCTGAATACATGAATAGCCTCAGTCACGAAATGCTGCATGTGGTTCAGCATATTTCTGAACAGTTTTTGATAAATATGTATGGGGAGGAGGTTTGCTACTTGCTTGGTGGATTGGTGCAGGCAGCCATTATAAAATGAGTTTACTTCTCGAATGGAAGCTATCGCTCATTCGAGTTATATGTTTGCTTTCCACATACCCATAATGTGGCTCAGCGAGGTTAAATGCGTACATCAAGACAATTCTTTTGCTGTCTTAACTACGTAATAAACAATCTCTACCATAAACAGTAGAGCATTTAACACTAGCAATAATATTGCCATAATACTGTCAAAATCTGCCATAATTATAAATTTTAAAATTCTTGTTAAATTTACTGCAAATTTACGGCTTTTCTGCGGATATTTTACTTTATCCGTTTATTTAGCGCATAAAAAATGCACTGAACTCCGTATATTTGAAGTCGGTGCAAAGATACATATTATTCTTTATGCACGCAATATTATAACAAATTTACTTAACAAGGCTATACAAAAGTACTTAGAATTTCATTGAAAAAGCTAGGTAAAACTTAATCTACCTAGCTTTTTTGTCTATTACGAAGTCAGCGACTTAGAGTTCTAAGTATATAACAATATAACGCAATAACAATATATATAAATAGATATAACCAAACAGAAAAGACATCAAACCCTCCGTTCTTTCCACACTGCACCTGTGCCGTAGGAGGGAGCAGCCCGAAAAAAATCATCCACCTTGCAGATGGATGATTTTTTGTTAACTTTTTCATAGACGTATTAATTAATCATCAATAACATCAAATGTTACGCTTACCTTTTCACCATTACCTTCTAAGATACCTTTGTCGTATTGGTCTCTTGCCATATTCTCAGCCTCTGTCTCGTTTGCGGCTTCAACGCTTACTTGAAAAACTATTTTTTCAACGATTTCAACTTGATACTTTTTCATATTTTCTCCTTTGTTAATCTTATCCGGCAGCCTTTCAACTACCGGATAAAAACATTAAACATGATACTACTTAGTCCCGAGAATCATTTGTTTGACCTCCTCATAACTTTCCTTCGTTATGAATTTGCGCCCCTCAACGCTATGCTTTGTTGTGTGTATGAGGGTAATCACACAAACCTCCTTGCCGTCCAGATAATCTTTGGATGGCTCTACGTAAGCTATTTCCTCAGTATTAATCAACACCTTCGTTCCTGCTGTCACTTCAATGAATTTGCTCATATCTAAATCCTTTCATTAAATCAATATACATTCACATGAGTAGTTGCAAGTGGCTTTTCTGTAAATCCAAGCTCTTTACAATACACGTTTACATTCACTCTAGAGCCGGTTCCAAAGTGCCGTCTCAGATTTCCGCACTCCAAATCACGATTAATCTTTCGGTTAATCGCCTGCTTCAAACCTCTCTCAGAAGAGAAAGTAATACTGCTGTGAAAATCTAGGATAGTCCATGATTCACCATTGCATTCATAATAAAGATTTGCATTCATACTCCAATATCATTTAAAGGGTTCAACACTCAAAAATATATTCTGGATTTCCTGATTCACTGCCTTTTCAAGCTTTTGTTTTCAGAAGAATCCGAGTTTTTTTTTATAAACATTCCGGCATAACCGTCATCACTTTAGCCTTTTTACGTGCATAAAAGAATGGAAGTCCAAGGGGGCAGTAAGCCAAACAATCGGTCAAGAATCTTTTCTAGAATACCCAATCTCTGATTGCGGAAGTCTGCTGGAAAAGAATCTTAGCCGATAACAAAGTGGTGTTTGGTGTCTGAGAGGACTTCACATACCTTTGCAAAGTAAAAAGACTATGGTGATGGCTACCGGCTAGAAAAGATAAAAAGTGAGGAGTATTCCCCATAAAAAACAAAATAGAACCCTAGATATATCCCATCAGAAATCACATCAAACACGGTGTTTTCCCACCATGACCAAGGGGAACCGTGGGAAAACGAACCTCTCTCCCTTTAGCCTTCTGACAGTATGGTCAGGTGGCAAGGTAGCATGGCAGGCCATACTGCCTTGGGGATTAAAACTGTCATGTACATGAAGAGAACGCCTGGGCGTGAGTCTTGAAGAAAATGGTCATGCGTGAACTACCCAGTGAAGATGGGAAATAGTCCACCTTCGCGGGTAAGTCACCCTTGGCCAGACTCGAAAAGACCTCTTCTTGTGCATGACATCAGCAAGAGATACTTTAAAAGACAATACACTCCATTTCAACAACCAGATATTTGCTGACATAGATACAAACCACCTCACCTACCCTAAATATAAATGAATCTAACAGAAAACTTGACCAAAGGTCAAATCCCCACAAAGACAAGACAACATCAAAGGCGAAAAGAAACCCTACCCAAACATAGGATTTCTTTTCTAAATTTACTCTTAAACATCAAATCTTCATCTTCCTTGCCTCTTCCACAAGAGACACCCATTCTTCCTCTACTCCTCCACAAGCCCATGAAAACTCATCACCATTCGCCCAATTCTGAGCAAGGATATACAGAAAGAACGACTCCTCTATGGTCAAGCCATCGGCTTTCTCAGAGGCAAGAATCTCTCCCATCACCACATCATCCTCTCGATACAACACCTTCAATTTTTCCAAAGACATCTTTTGAGCAGCCGCTTTCTCCGTCACATACACACTAGCCGCCTTCACTATTAGATAAGCCATGACCTTGAGTTTACCGCCGGCAGAAAGCTCCTGGCAAGGAACCACCTCATGAGCATAACACTTGGAAAAATGAAACTTGGCTGTAGATATATCAAACTCCACCTCCAAATGATAAGAAACACCTTTCTCATCTTTCTTGCAAGAGGTGACTACACCATAACAATCCCCTCCAAGAGAAGACTCTCTTTCCACACGAAAACCATCAAACTCCAAAACTTCTTTCTGATTCATAATCCTTATTTTTAAACTCTTTGAAACTTTCCCCATGCCTCCAAGGTATCAACCTTGCAAGCATGCTGATAAACACACTCTATTTTGCGAAAAGCAACTTGAAAAGCCTTTGGCGTACTGGATAAAGCCATACGCTTTCCCAAACTGACTTTCTGCCCCACTTCCATGGATTCCCAACAACAACGTATCATGCCTTCATCTGTAGGCTTGCAGCCGAGATAAACGCCCTTGATACCCGTAACCCTCTGATACTTTTTAGGGTAAGGACAATAGATAGACCATGCATCCGGCGCATCCTTGGCGCTTACCCTTTCATCGTGATATAAACGTACTTTCATACAAATATTTTTTATGGAGAGGTGGTGAGCCTCTCCGTTACCTTTATAAATCCAATCTACCCTTATCATGGTAAGAGAAATAACACCCATCAGCAATTATCACATGGTCCATGAAAAAGATGCGCATGATGCTGCAAGCTTCCTTGACGCTCTTGGTAAGCATATCATCAGCCTTGCTGGGATGAGGGCTATTGGATGGGTGATTGTGAGCAATTGCCAAGATAGTAGCATTGTTCAAAACTGCCTCCCTCATGATTCTGCGCACATCTACCGCCGTCTCCGTGATACCCCCATGACTCATAGGCACATGCTTGATAAGCCTAAAGTTCTGGTTCATCAAAAGCAGATGGCATTCCTCCACCTCCAAATCCTTCACATGCGGATAAAGGAAATTATAGATAGCCAAGCTACTGCCCAAATCGGGACGCTCTGCCATACTCTCCAAGCTGTAACGCTTACCAAGCTCTATGGCTGCCTGAAGAGCTATCGCCTTGGAATCCCCGATACCTTGAACCACCTGCAAGTCCTCTACCCTAGCCTTGGCAATATTTCGCAAGCTCTCCTCCATCACATTGAATATCTGACGTGCCTGTTCCACATTCTTCTGTGTACCAGTACCGATAACCAAAGAAATCAGCTCCACTGTGGTCAAGTTTCCAAGCCCATTGTTATAAGCCTTATACTGAGGAAATTCCTCCATGCAAAACCCCGAAAAATTCTGTCTCATATCTCAAATTGCTTTAAATTATACTTAAAATATTCTGGATTTCCTGAAACAACCAGCCTTTTTCAAATCCCTGGAGTTTTGAGGATGAATCCGAGTTTTTTTTTAGCATTCCGGCATAACCTTCACACCAAGCCCTTTTTCGTGCCTAAAAAGCATGGCAGTCAAAAGTGGCAGAAAGCCAAACAATCGGTAGAGAATCTTTTCCGGAAAACCGCAATCTATGATTTCGGAAGGCTGCCGGAAAAGATTCTTCGCCGATAACAACGTGGTGTTTGGTATCTGCCAAGACTGCCATACCTTTGCACGATAAAAAGCCTGGTGGGATTATGCTGCGACAAAATGATAAAAACGAGGTTCTATTCACAAAACTACAGTAGAAAACAATAGATATAAGTATCATCTTCCAATGGATATCTACCTAAACCACGACACAGTAAAACCAAACCATAGATATCAACAAAACAGATAGACAAAGATAAGCATAAAAGAGCCGGCATAAAAGAAAAAGAGCCAAGAGAAACACATGCAGTCCATATCAACCATGTATTCCTCCTTGGCTCTCAAAAAGAACGATTTCATCGAGATACCACTACTCAGATGAAACGATGACGCCATAAACTTCGCAACTTCTATAGACGATGGCACAAAGATACACCAAAAATCCAAATTCACAAAGAAAACCCTCAAAAAAAATGCGATTCCATCGAAAAGTAGATATAATACCATCTCCCAAGTACCATCAATCCAAGACTACCTAAAAGATAGCCTTGGAAGACAAACATGGCAGATATAGGAAAGGAGGCTAAGCTGCCTCCTCCTTCTTTTGCTTCTCTACCTCTGAGAGGCTGGTGGCAATAAGCTTGATTACATGATGTTCCTTGCCATCCTTCTGATAGGTCTCACTCTTGAAGAAACCCTCCACCTTTACTCGCTTGCCCTTCTTGAGGAGATCGAGGAGTGCCTGGTCATCATTCTTGATCCAGGTCTCGAAGTTCTGGATGGAAGAAGAGGTAATCTCCACGCCACCCTTCTTCTCGGTGGTCTTGAT